>ENA-ORXT01000569-ORXT01000569.1-marine-metagenome-genome-assembly--contig:-NODE-569-length-57182-cov-64.651939_pt1 | contig 57182 bp, 47 predicted proteins | sample MGYA00237868_ERZ511482 | MGnify/ENA metagenome assembly ERZ511482 | reverse complement strand
ATAACCATTTTAGTAACCCTGCCCGATCTGACAATCTGTCCGGCGGGGAAGAGTGATGGAAAAAGATGAAGCATAGTTTCTTAATTTATTTTATCAACATTCCTAAGTCCATCTGCACAAGGATCGCTCATTATAAAAAATTTCCCGATATTACACTACCGTTCCTAAGGAATGAGTTACATTATGTCATAAATTCATCAGCACTTTACTAAAAAAACACTATGGAAATTGACGATATTGATCGAAAAATATTATCTGTTTTAATGCACAATGCGAAGCTTCCCTACACGGAAGTAGCCAAAGAAGTACACGTTTCCGGTGGTACGGTCCACGTACGAATGAAGAAAATGGAGGAATTGGGCATTATAAAAGGTTTTCAACTCGTTATTGATCCAGCTAAACTCGGTTATGATATTACGGCTTATTTAGGAATCTACTTGGAGAAAAGTTCGTATTACGAAGAAGTTATCCAGGCCTTTCGGGAAATTCCGGAAATGGTCAGTGCTCATTATACCACCGGTAATTATAGTATTTTTGCTCGAATTATTTGCCGCGACACTAAACATTTACTGGAAATATTACATAATAAGGTACAGAAAATCAGTGGAATACAAAGGACAGAAACCTTTATTTCTTTGGAAGAAAATATTAATCGACCGTTGAATATTTCGGGAGAGTAAAGGAAATGTTGAAACACTTCGCTTGTTGAATTAGATCGTATATATAGACAAGACTTCCGCTATTTTCACGCTTTGATCGCGCCTGTTTTCCAGGTTGTTCTAAAAATTTACATTTTGAAAATGAAAATAAATACCGCTACCTGTTTACTTACTTTCTTTCTGCTGTGTTCCCTCATGGCGACAGGACAACCTTCTAAACCTTACAATGGCTACCGGGTATACCTGGCTGATTTGAAAGTATTACACCAAACGGACAAAATGCTCAAGATAGCCTTTCGAACAGTTAATACGGGACGGCAAGATCTGGAATTCGGGCAGGGAAATACCGAGGATATGCAGAAGATGGTAGTTCGTTTTGATCCGGTATTCGAAAATGGCAAAATGCAGCCCCATCTAGCAGATATTATCGCCTCTTTAAAACAACAGTCATTTGCAGTGGTGGCCGGAAAAATTGGTTCCTTTCGGGAAATGGACGTTCCGCTAACTTCCGCCAATAGTGGCGCTGCTCCCCCACCTTCCGAAACAGAGAAAGAAATAGCAGAGACTACCGCCACGACTATACCGGATGAATCACTTTATTTTGATCCCGAAACCTGTCCTGATCTGCAAATAGAATCTATCCGGGTGGTAAAACAAAAAAAGAACTATGTTGTCATCGAATACACCATAAAAAATATGGGTAAAGGCCCAGCTAACATTGAGGGAAGCTCCAGAAGTTCCGACGATAATATTGCGGTCAAAGCTTTTATGACCAGCTCACACAAACTAACCAAAGGTGCGCTGGTGCTGGGTGGTGATGTAGTTGGAAATCGATCAAGAAATGCCGGCCCCTTGTTGCCCGGCGAAACACACACCACTAAAATTCGGATTGACACCAATACCATGACTAAATTTACGCCCGTTATTATTCTCGAACTGGATACTTTCGGACAAGTCAAAGAATGTGACGAAACAAACAACAAAAACCATATCAAAGTCCGTTAAAATAGGTATTTTGGGGCGAAAGTTTTATACCAAATTAAAAAATTATAGACCGGAGTACTTGTCTAATCTTTTAGCAGGTAACTAAGTCCAAGCCAACCAAATACTTATGAGCAAACCTACGATACTTGTCACTGGAGCGGGTGGTCAAATTGGTACGGTATTGACCGAATCTTTACAAAAAAGATACGGAAATGATCAAGTCATCGCTACCGATATCCGACCCATTTCCCACTCGCATGGTATCTTTGAACAACTGGATATCATGGACCGGGATCGACTCTCCCAACTCATTCGAGACTATAACATTACCCAGATTTATCACCTCGTTGCCATCCTTTCCGCCAAGGGAGAAAATGACCCGTTGCGTACCTGGCAAATAAATATGGACAGTTTATTCAACGTCCTGGAAACTGCCCGAACACATCAAATTGATCGTATATTTTTTCCAAGTTCTATTGCTGCTTTTGGTCCCAATGCACCGGCGTTTGATACGCCACAGCTGAGTTACCTCGATCCTACAACCGTTTATGGTATCAGTAAGGCGGCCGCCGAAAACTGGTGTAATTATTATTTTACAAAATATGGTTTGGACATTCGCTCTTTGCGGTATCCGGGCATTATAAGTTATCAGTCTGCTGCTGGTGGCGGGACGACGGATTATGCGGTTGATATATTTCGGGCGGCTTTGGAGAAAGGAGGTTTTACTTGTTTTCTAAAAGCCGATACTAAATTGCCCATGATTTATATGGAAGATGCGGTTCGCGCTACGATGGAACTGATGGAGTGTCCAAGCGAACAAATAAAAATCAGAACGAGTTATAATCTTGCCGGACTAAGTTTTACGCCCGCCGAAATAGCCGCCGAAATTAAAAAGCATATTCCGAATTTTACGATTCAATATGCCCCGGATTTCCGACAAGCGATTGCGGATTCCTGGCCTGCTAGTATTAATGATTTGTCCGCTCGGGAAGACTGGGGCTGGAAGACTGAATTTGATTTGGGGAAGATGACGGAGGAGATGTTGAGTCAGTTGAAGAAGAAGGGGAACTTGGTGTAGGGACGTATCTGGACGGGACGTCCAAACTAACAGGGGATGGAGAGTTGTGTGGACCTTGGTATTAGTTTTAAGATTTAGAGGGGTAGAAAATCACATTAAAAAATGAAATTGTTGGTTCTTTAAATAGTATTTTATCGTTATCGTTCGTCTATTTTTCATTCCTCCGCACAAAATAAGTTGGACTGATAATTCTGTTCTACCAGTTGAATACTCTTAGAATAAGGGTAAGCTCCTCCTAAGCCCAAGTTCTCTCTTATGCTGAAGCACTTACATGGAAAAGAAAGAATACTTTTTCCATTTTCTAGCTTATTTGGATCGCCGAATTCATTGGCGATTGCTGAACATTGCGCAAAAGTCATATTTCCAATAATGTACTCAATGATATGATTCAAGTCAAGATTATATTCCTTAAGTATATCTTCATTAATGCCATTGGCATACCTTCCGCAGGGTTCCCCTAATCTAAATATGGAATCCCTGGTTATAGTGATCTCATCGTAAAAACAAGAAAACACATTCGCTATTTTTATAAAATTAGCATTTTGCTCAAAATCTATTTTTCTCAAAGTATCTTCCGTGTCTAATCCTGGAGATATATCAATTGGTTTCATTGATTTGTCAAACCATATTTCATTCTCAATATTTTCAAAACCTATAAGTTCCTGACCTTTATTGGAAGTATTGGTTTTTCTACACTTGAGTCTGATATCCGCTTTCTTCCCCACATAGTAAAGTCCAGGAATCTTGTAGGGTATTGGAATAATGTATTCTTCATGGAGTTTCCAGCGTCCCTCATAAGCACTACCAGGACAGTATTCATGCACTTGACCTTCGGTCAGATAAGGTGATTTATAATAATGGGCATCATTAAAGTCAAAATACATTTCTAGTGGATGGCTGGTGCTCTTTATAGTATTTGTCGAAGCAGTAGCTACGGTAGAGGAAATCGAATAATATCTATAACATATAATAACACAAAGGCCAAACAACGCCAGACTAAAAAGTTTCCAAAGGCCAATTTTTCGAGATTTATTTTTTGAATTTGATTCTACCAATTTTTTTTCAAGTGATGCCTGTTTTTTGAGCCTTTGGATATTCTTTCTTGCTCGATCATACATAGGATCAGAGGCTCCACCTGAGATGAGTTTGGTAAAATGGCTTTTACTGTAGCATAACTCAAAAGAAATTGAGGAGTAATTGTAAGTACCAAATAGCGCAGAATTATATTGGTATTCTCCATATAATTCTTCTAAATCTCTAATAAAAGCTTCCTTTTTCTCGATATTCATTCAATAAAAGTTGTAAAAAGTTGTAAAAACAAATAAAATATTGCCCAAGGCGTAATTAACAGTACTTTATTCCAAATAGATCTGATAACTTCACACCGAACTTTAAACCATAACTAAAATCAAAATTACGATGAAAAAACATTTTACAATGCTAATTACAATATTTTTTATTGTAACCTCTATTAATGCTCAAAAAACCATTCAAGGAAAGGTCGTTGATGAGACAGGAGATCCCGTTATCGGAGCCACTATTATGAATGTCACAGGAAATTCCGGTACAACCACCGATTTTGATGGAGCTTTTACCCTTAAATCCAATAGTGGAGATATTATAAAGGTAAGCTATATCGGATATGTCGATCAAGAATTTACAGTTCTGCAAGGACAAAATGAATACCCTTTACAACTTAAATCCGGGTTAGACCTAGATGTTGTCACGATCGTAGGATCCAGAGGAAAGCCAAGAACTGCCTTAGAAACGGCTGTGCCTATTGATGTCATTGGGGGAGCACAATTACAATTGTCACCACAAGCTGACTTATCTCAGGTACTTCAGTATGCCGCCCCCTCCTTTCACTCTACCAAGCAAAACATTGGTCATGGATCTGATCATATCGACCCGATGGCTTTAAGAGGATTAGGAGCCGATCAGACTTTAGTACTAGTAAATGGTAAAAGAAGACATGCTTCTTCTCTCATGAATGTAAACGGTACGGTTGGTAGAGGACAAGTAGGGACTGACTTAAATTCTATCCCAAGAGATGCTATTGAAAGAATCGAGATTCTTAGAGATGGTGCAGCTGCTCAATATGGGTCAGATGCCATTGCTGGTGTTATCAATCTTGTATTGAAAGAAAATATCGGCAAAGGAACTGTCAATGTAAGAACTGGATTCTTGGCTGCTCCACCAACTATTAGTGATGACCTGAATGCCTTGATCACAAACCCATATTCTGATATAGCGGGATTGGCAGACCCAACACAGAACGAAGGTGGTGGTGAAAGCTTTCAAGTAGGAGCTAATTATGGTATTGGGATTGGTGATAAAGGCGGATTTATTAATCTTACCTTAAGCTACCAGACCAAAGAACAATTCAATAGAATGGATGACTATACGATAGAGTTGTTCAATGCGGATGATCCACGAAATGGAGATCAAATTGCAGAATTTGCAGCATTCAACCAAGGTGACCCAGAAGCCATCGCAGCATACAATGCTAAATGGGTAGATAATCAAGATAACAATGCGACCCTCCCTGAAGGTCAGCAAGGACGAGCAATCGTTAATGAATTGAACGATCCAACTGGAAGAAGATTAGCCTACATGGGAGGTTCCGGGACTACGAATGCTGGGATCTTTATGAATATGGAATTGCCATTATCTGACAAAGCTACTTTTTATGCAAATGCTGGATACAACTATAGGCTAGGGCGAGCGACTGGCTTTGTAAGAAGACCTAACCAAACTGGTAGACAGTCTGGTTTATGGCCACTAGGGTTTTCTCCACACCTTGATAGTGATATTCAAGATTTATCTGGTTCATTCGGTTTTAAAACTGACTTTGGCGGATGGGAGGTAGACTTGAGTAATACTTTTGGTAGAAATACTTTTGGATGGACCATTTTCAACTCTAACAATGCTTCCCTCGGATTAGAGTCGCCAACTTCTTTTGAAGCAGGTACCCTTAATTACAGTCAGAATGTACTTAATCTTGATATATCAAAATCAGTAGATGTTGGATTCCCGCTTAATATTGCACTCGGATCAGAATTCAGATTAGAAAATTTTGATCAAAGAGCAGGGGAAGATGAGTCCTGGCAAAACTTTGATGGCGGTACCAAGGAGGCAGGTTCGCAAGTATTCCCAGGATACCAGAGAGGTAATGCCATCAATAAATTCAGATTCAACTCTGGTATTTATGCTGATATAGAAGCAGAATTTACGAATAAACTCTTAGTAGGAATTGCAGGTAGAGTTGAGGACTATTCTGATTTTGGAACTAACTTTAGTTGGAAATTATCAAGTAGATATAGAGTTACGGATAACTTTACCCTTCGTGGTGCATTCTCAACTGGATTTAGAGCACCGTCTCTACCCCAGAAATACTTTAGTTCATTTACCTTACAATTTATCTCAATTGATGATCCTAACAATCCAGGGCAAACGATTATCGATGGTGTAAACATTGCACACCTAAATGATGATAGTTTTATAACAAGACAATTCGGTATTGAAAACCTTAGACCAGAAACTTCTACGAATGTGAGTTTAGGGATGACCGCACGTTTTGGAAGATTTTCTGTCACGACGGATATTTACCAAATTGACATCAAAGATAGAATAGGTATTACCGGTAGATTTAATGGAGGACAAGATGAACGATTTGCGGCTATCCTGGACCCAGCTGGTTTGTCTCAAGTACAATTTATGACGAATGCGGTGGACACCAAAACCAAAGGAGCAGATATTGTAGCAAGTTATTTTTTCCCACTTAATAAGGGAAGCTTCAAATTAAACCTGGGAGCTAACTTTACGGAAACTAGAGTGCCCAGAGCAGCTGACGGAACTCCTATCATCAAGACTGGTGAATTTCTGGAAGGTTTCGAGGAAGAATTATTCAATAGAGAAGAGGTATCTAGAATCGAAGTAGCTCAACCAAGAAGTAAAATTATTTTAGGAGGTATCCTAAAAATAGATAATTTTACAGCGAACTTAACCTTTACAAGATTTGGAGAAATTGATTACGTACATCCAAGTAGCGCAGAAGTAGCTAACGCCTGGAATGATGGAGCATTGGAAATAAGGGATCAAACGTTTTCTCCAAAAATTCTTACAGACTTAGATATTAGTTATTCTATTAATAGTGCCATAACCATCGGTATTGGAGGAACTAATATCTTGAATGTATATCCTGACAGACATGCTCATTCTGGTAATTATAGTGGAGGATTTTTTCCATACAGTAGAAGAGTTTCACAATTTGGAATAGCTGGTGCCGGGTATTATGCGAAGGCAAATTTCAATTTCTAAAGACTATCAACTTCTTATCAGTTTTCATACAGTTTTTATCAGGAATTTTCTGATGATGTACATGACTACCAGAATTAAGTACCCTTAATTTCTGGTAGTCAATTTTAATATTTACAGGCATGAAAAAAATATTGTTGCTGGTTTTAGGACCACTAATTTGTACGGCCATTGTTTTGTTACCTTTTGACATTATTAGCCCGCAAGCTGATCGTGTAATAGGGGTGGCTGCTTGGATGATTTTGTGGTGGATTACAGAAGTGGTCTCCATATCGGTAACAGCGCTTATTCCATTAACTTTTTTCCCGCTACTGAGTATCATGACCATAAAAGAGGTTGCTCCTTATTATGGCCATCCCATTGTATTTTTATTCTTTGGAGGGTTCATCATGGCTTTGGCCCTGGAGAAAGTAAATCTACATAAGCGAATCGCACTCAATATAATCAACTTTACAGGAACGGATCCAGATCGTGTCATTCTTGGTTTTCTTATATCCACCGCCTTTCTAAGCATGTGGATCAGCAATACCGCCACCACCGTTGTGATGTTGCCGATCGCTTATTCTGTCATAAAATTAATGTCTTCAGATGCAGATGGTTGTACATCAGAGGATAAGAAATTTGCCTTGAGTATTATGCTGGGTATCGCCTACTCTGCGAATGCGGGAGGTATTGCCACAATCATAGGCACCCCACCGAACATTGTGCTAGCTGGATTTATGGAGAGTGAGTATGGTTACAATATTTCTTTTATAAAGTGGATGATGATCGGCCTACCCTTTTCTATTTTGATGGTTGGATGTATCTATGTGATTTTAACAAAATTTATGTATAAGACTAACGTTGATGCGTTTGAAGGACCAACAAATTTTATTCAGGAAGAACTAAACAAATTAGGTGCAATTACCAAACAAGAAAAGTATGTACTAAGCATTTTTACTATCGCCATCTCTTTATGGATTTTTAAAAATAACGTCAATAATTTATTCCCTGATTTAAATCTATCTGATACAACAATCAGTATGCTAGCGGCTTTCTCTTGTTTTTGTATTGTTCATAAAGGTGATTTGCTGTTTGAATGGAAAGACACCAAAAACCTTCCTTGGGGTATCATTATCTTATTCGGAGGTGGTCTGTCGCTGGCCAATGGTCTATCCCAAGCTGGTATAATAGATTTGATAGGAAATTTTGTGAGTAGTAATAATTCCTTTAGTATTCTTCTTGTCTCCTCCTTATTGATAGCTGTTATGTTATTCATGACAGAGCTGATGAGCAATGTAGCTCTGGTCGCAATATTTGCCCCAATGGTGGCAGGTGTAGCATCTGGAATGGATTCAAGTATTCTTCATATCTTAATTCCAATATCCATGGCCTCAAGCTGTGCTTTTATGTTGCCAATGGCTACACCACCTAATGCAATCGTCTTCGCAAGTGGACACATTAAAGTCAAGGATATGGCAAGGACTGGTATATTTTTAAACCTCATTTCTATAGGTATCTTGATCTTGTTTTTCAAATTTATTATTCCGGTAATTATGCCAAATACCATTTAAAATAATTTCAAGTATAATGATAATAATTTTTAACTTACCTTAGCATTCAATTTGGTGAAAAACGCCAAAACATCCTAAAGAAATGGTATTCCACCAACAAAGAAAAGCAAAATAAAATATTAAACAGAAATCATATGTTCTCACCTCGTACCGAATTACAATCCGAACTAAACGACCTCCGCGAAGCCGGACTTTACAAGGAAGAAAGAGTCATTACCACACCACAGTCCGCCGAGATTTCTACGACGGAGGAAAAGGAAGTTTTAAATTTTTGTGCCAATAATTACCTGGGGCTTTCCTCGCATCCGGACGTCATCAAAGCGGCCAAAGAAGCGATTGATTCGCACGGCTTTGGGATGTCTTCCGTCCGATTTATTTGCGGGACGCAGGATATTCACAAGGAGTTGGAACAAAAGACGTCGGCCTTTCTGGGCATGGAAGATACCATTTTGTACGCCGCCGCTTTTGATGCCAATGGCGGTTTATTTGAGCCTTTGTTAAACGCAGAGGATGCGATTATTTCTGATGCGCTCAATCATGCTTCGATCATCGACGGGATTCGTCTTTGTAAAGCAAAAAGATACCGTTACCTGACCAACGATATGGAAGATCTGGAAAAGCAGCTCATCGCCGCCAAGGGTGCTCGCCGCCGTATGATCGCTACCGATGGCGTCTTTAGTATGGACGGTACGATTGCGCAGATTGACAAAATTTGTGATCTCGCAGACAAGTACGATGCGATGGTGATGGTGGACGATTGTCATTCGACGGGCTTTGTGGGCAAGACCGGACGAGGTACCCACGAATACCGCAACGCCATGGGACGGGTAGATATCATCACGGGCACTTATGGTAAAGCATTGGGCGGTGCGAGTGGCGGGTTTACGGCTGCGCGTAAAGAAATCGTTGAGATTCTGCGACAAAAATCCCGACCTTATTTATTTTCTAACACGCTGGCTCCGGCCATTGTAGGGGCGGCAATCAAGGTGCTCGACTTACTGAAGTCTTCTACCGCTTTGCGAGATAAGCTGGAAAAAAATACAAAATATTTTCGCTCAGAGATGACTGCTGCCGGATTTGATATTATTCCGGGAGACCACCCTATCGTTCCGATCATGTTATACGATGCCAAGTTATCGCAAAATTTTGCCGCAAAATTGCTGGACGAAGGTATTTATGTAATTGGATTTTTCTACCCGGTCGTACCAAAAGACCTGGCTCGTATCCGGGTGCAAATTTCTGCCGGACACGACCAGCAACAATTGGAAGATGCGGTTCAGGCTTTTAAAAAAATTGGAAATGAATTGGGTGTGCTAAAAAACTAAGAAGGCAACGTCGAATTCCTCCGCTGCCTTCTTGTAAAAACCCTATATTCTTTCAGCATTGTCAGCGTGCCACAAGACTGGTAAAGTCATGTTATATTTGAATTGTAGAAAAGTCAAGGCGAAATGGTCCGGGGGTTAAAACCTGTATTTGAAAGCTGTTCTTAGCCATATTCCTGGTCAACAAATACAGCAATATGGTTGGTGATTTAAAAATACCAGTAATAAATATAAAAAACAAATATAATTAAAATATTAAATATAAAAAAGTCGAAAACCACGCTGGCAAGCGGATTTTCGACTTTTATTTTCTTACAAATCAGGTCTAAGGGATATGCCCGACTGGATCACGTTATTACTACTTTTTCACTTAAGGATTTTAGCAGTTTTAAGTCCTTGTTCCAGGCGTTTCAAGTGCAATGGAATATCTTTGATGGCATCAATAGATTGAGTGTGATACTTTTTAAAACTACCATCAACCACGGTGGCTCTACTGGTAGCAGTATTTAATTTAGAGAGCAAACTGATTAGTTTATTAAAATCTTGTGTGTCCATGATTTAAAATTAATGGGTGATTAAATTTGGTTACAAAAAAACTTGTGTGTTTCGAAGTTGGTTATAGGCCAATTGGGGTTAATCAATTCCAGTGTGTATCAGGATTGTTCTTTACGCTGCAGTAAGTGTTTAGGTTAAAATTTCAGATTATTTGTTCCAAACCAAGTAGGTACGGATGGCGATTTTATCCAATTTACAAAAAAATCGCGATATATACAATATTCAAAATAAAAATGTGGTAAAAAAAGCATTTTTAAACTAATATATCAATGACATTCAATTTTGAAAGAGAATATATCACTGATGATAGTTACAAGAACGTAAAGTGTTTAAAAAATGTTCTATTTATTTGTAATAAATTTTCATTCCTTACGCACCATAGCCGGAATTTCTTTAACGACCATACTCATCGTACCACGAATATATTCCTCAAATAAGATAATTTTACCACGGGAAAGCGTAGTCACTAATTCATCCGTGTAGTGCCGAACGGTAATTAGCTCCAGATTACGATCAACGACCAATTTGAATTCTTTCTCCAGTTCCGGTATCAAGACAGCCAGTCGCTCGGAACGTTCCGTGACACAGACTGTAAAACTGATGGCCATATTTTGCATCATATTGATCTTGATACGGTACTTGTCAAATTGCTGAAAAAGAATTCCCAGATGCCGTTCGGTCACAAAGGAGAAATCACGGGTTGAAATATGCAATAATACTTGATCGGGTTCCACTACGACTACGGGAGGATAAGTGATATTTACGTCGGTAGAAATGAGCGTTCCTTCTCCCGCTGGATCAATAAATGATTTTACGTATAGCGGGATATTTTTATTTTCAAGTGGTTTGATTGTTTTAGGATGGATCACTTTGGCACCATAATAAGTCATTTCAATTGCCTCCTTGTAAGAAAGTCGATCTATTTTTGTTACATTTTCAAAAAGGCGCGGATCTCCCGTGAGGATACCCGGAACATCTTTCCAGATACTCAAACTTTCTGCGTCCAGCTGATAAGCAAAAATAGCAGCGGAATAATCAGACCCTTCTCTTCCTAGTGTGGTGGTAAAATTCTCCTGTGTTCCTCCGATAAAACCCTGGGTAACCAGTAACTCATTTTTTTCAAAAAGCCCGGGTAATTTTTGTTGACAAAGGGATGCCGTCATTTCCCAATCTACCTTCCCCTCTCGAAAAGTATCGTCGGTACGGATCACATCCCGGGCATCCAGCCATGCGACCGACCGACCTTCGTGCGCCAGGAATGTCGCCAACATACGCGTGGAAGCCATCTCTCCAATGGACACAATTTGATCATAAATATAATCGTGGCTATCCTGTGATTCGTCTTCGATGACCCATTCAATTTCTACGAAAGTATCGTTAAGAAGAGAAAATATAGTATGATCCTCGCCAAACAACTGTAATGCCGTTTGATAGTGTGTTTCCTTTACCGCCTCCAATAACGCAAAAGCATCTCCTTTTCCTTTAAGGTAAGCGGCTACGATTTTTTCCAGCGCATTTGTTGTTTTACCCATTGCGGAAACAACAATCATGATCTTTTCTCCAGGATAATCTTTAAGAATATTTGCGACATTTCGAATAGCGTCCGCATCTTTTACGGATGCCCCTCCGAATTTGAATACCTTCGTAGTATTGGTCATAGTATGTTGATTTGAAAATTGATTGCAAAGGTAATAAAAATCAATACGAAGGGAGAAATCTTAAATAGAAAAATTAACCAGTCAAAAGGGAGAAAATAAAAAGATCATTCAGACTACCGTAAGGTGCTTTTGGACCCCGAAAAAAAAATGGTTTGAGGGAGCCAATGTGTTTTCTGTAATCCTCCTGTCCTACTCCGAAAAGTAGAAACCGGACAAGTCAACGGTTGAGGCCCGCCATACCGACACGCTGAGACCGATCCTCAATAGATAGTTGTTAGGCCAAAGCTTTCAGGGTAGCTGAATGATACTTCTTTTGGAATCGAAATTCCAGAAGACAAATATATCCATTTTTATCATATTGTTCTCTAAAAAGTCCAGCGAATTCCATTGGTTGGATTATAAATATGATTTACTACTTCTCCCGATGGAATAGTGCCTCGGATCCTAAATTAGTAAGTATTTCAAATAGTTATCTTTTTCTGGATGTTTAAGAACAGTTGATAAGGTTGAAATGATTGTCTGCCCGTTTTCAATTTTGTCCAATTTGTTAAGAAAATAATGGTACACGGTCAACATTATATGGACTTTCCTGTTACCCTTTTGAATTTTCAACCTAAATTAAAATCTAATTCAAAATGGCAAACGAGACAACAACGTGGCCTGATTTAGCGATCGGCCTTTATGACAAACTCACTGGTCGTAACAGTGAAATTACTTATGAATTTGAAAATTTTGAAATAAAAGTACCGAGTAGTGCTTCGGAAGATGCCGTACACGCACCGTGGAAAATGAACGGAACGCTTCGTATCAGTACCCGTGAAGCTCCAAAGGATAATTCTTAAGAGAGATAAACGTTAGCAAATTATATTTATTTTTTGCTGACGTTTGTTTTATTGGTAGAATAATATCCTCAGTCGTTATAAATCCGTAATTTTATCTGAGTGTTCAGCTTGACTTTAGGCATTGGCATTGGCTATTAGCCAGGGTGTTCAATCAGCTGAAAAAACCTCTGCATTTTCATGATAATTTATTTCAATTAAATAAATTCATTTGATAGCTTGCTCTTCAGAAAATAATGCGATCCCTCTGGGATCGAACGACTGCGGGCCTCGAATCTCGGCTAACATAATGTGATCCCTCTGGGATCAATCCGAAAAAACGTAATAAAAACTGCATAAGAAATTTTTAGCTTACACAGTGTAGATTGAACACCCTAGTGCGCCAGGCACTAAGTAAAAGGTACTATGGGCGATGTTATTTTTAGGTTGGCCAAGGCAGAAAATCCGGAGTTATGCCGTAGCATAATGAGGAATTTTTTAACGCAGGCCAGCCTAAAAAGAACGAGATCCATAGTATGGATTATTTAGTTCCTGGGGCACTAGCTATTGGCTTCCTCTAATCACGTCTGCAAATACGTTTGAGGAAAGCAAAAAGCAAGAAGCAAAAAGCAAAAAATGTTCAAAAAAATATTCATCCTGCCCATCCGTTTTTACCAGTCGGCGATCTCTCCGCATCTCGGTAACAACTGCCGCTACACGCCAACCTGCTCCCAATACATGCTCGAATCCATCAACGAATGGGGCGTTTTAAAAGGCATCTGGCTGGGCACCAAACGAATCTTCCGTTGTCATCCCTGGGCGGGACATGGACATGATCCGGTACCGAAAAGAGAGATCGAAAAAAAGGAATAGGTTTTTGTGGAGTGGTTTGTTTGTTTGTTTGTTTGTTTGTTTGTTTGTTTGTTGTTAGTAAAACAGAGAGGAGTATTTGAATAAAAAACTAAATACTATTTACGAATTATTTTTATTTATAAAAAATTTTACACCAAAATATGAACCAACGTCCCCGCCGTAATCGCCGTACGCCTGCTCTCCGAAATATGGTCCGCGAAACTCGTATGACCGTCGACAATCTAATCTATCCACTTTTTTTGGTAGATGGCAAAAAAATCAAAAAAGAAGTAAAATCTTTGCCCGGCAATTATCGCTGGTCGCTGGATTTATTACTCGGAGAAATAGAAGAATGTATGGACCTGGGACTCCGAAATTTCATCCTTTTTCCAGCGGTCAGAGAATCACTCAAAGACAAAAAAGCAACGTACAGTCATCATCCGAAAAACTTCTACCTCAAGGCTGCCAAAACTATCAAAAAACGTTTTCCGGAATGCTGTTTGATTAGCGACGTAGCGATGGACCCGTACAGCTCGGATGGCCACGATGGGCTGGTCAAAAAAGGGATGATTCTCAACGATTTGACTTTGCCGATTTTGGGTAAAATGGCAGTGGCGCAAGCACGAGCAGGATTTGATTTGATCGGTCCCAGTGATATGATGGACGGCCGGATCGGGTTTATTCGTCGGGCACTCGACCAGGCGGGCTGCGAGGATACGGGCATCATGTCGTACTGCGCAAAATATGCCAGTGCTTTCTACGGTCCATTTCGGGATGCACTGGATTCGGCGCCCAAAGCAGGTGATAAAAAAACCTACCAGATGGATCCCGCCAATAAACGCGAAGCACTCATCGAAGCTAAACTGGACATTGTCGAAGGAGCAGATTTTTTGATGGTCAAACCGGCCATACATTATCTGGATGTAATTCACTCCTTACGCGAAAATACGCACCTGCCCATCGCCGCGTATCACGTCAGCGGTGAGTGTGCGATGCTCGTCGCCGCTGCCCAAAAAGGCTGGCTGGATTTTGATCAGGCAATGCCGGAGGCGTTGTTGAGTATTCGTCGGGCGGGAGCGGATGTTATTTTGACTTATTTTGCGAAGATGTGGGCGGCGAAGTATGGGTGAGGTATCAAAACTAAATATTGAAGTTGTTTAAACACTTTTAAAACCAAAAATAATTAGCTACCTTTAAGATCATAGTATAGTATTTATGACGAAGGACCAACAAAAGCCTAAGTTTGAGATAGAAAAACTGGAAAAAGAAATATCTCAAAAACAGCAAAAGCTCAATGAAATTTTAACCGTCCGTACTCCTAAAATAGGGCTAGAAAACGAAACTGAAAACAGGCTGAAAAGAGCTTCTGAAAGAGCACCAGCTTTGAGGAAAAAGTACAGGATATGTTTTTAGCCTTTGAAAAAAATCGGCTAAGACGGGATAATTTCAGAACTTATATGTACTTTTTTCGTTTTCGATTGTACTTGGGTTTCTGGTGGCTTGCAGTTATGCTATTTATAAAAATCCGGGAGATAAAAATATTCTTGGAATTGGTGCTGCGGCACTAACCACCTTACTAACTTTATTAGGATATTCTTCTTACAAAAAGAACAAAGAATAAATTTTATGTTAAACGCCATTCACCTTCTGTTACTCGGTACCGCCCAAAAATCGCTGATCACTTCCTGGTCTCTGGCGGTCGTGTCTCTGATCGTCGTAGAATCCAATCCTGACCTGCCAGAAATGATTGCGAGTCTCGGTTATATTTTTACCGGAGCGGCCATCGCCATGGGTTGCTTTTTTTTGGGTAGGCTCATTGCCCACTATCCAGAACAGGCAGAGATTCGTAGCTTTGAATCTTACCTGACACACTATCAAAAATATCAGGAAAGGTATATTTTGCTACAGCAGAAAGTCAGCGATTCTAAGAGTGAAGTTGCTTAAAAAATTACTCTACCACCACTAACTCCGTCCAAACCTTCCCATCCCTTCGCGTAGCCGATAAAATATACGTTCCTTTCGTCAAACCGGATATATCCACCTCCTCTCGATTACCCGTATTACCCAGCTGCTCTATTCGTTCTTTACCCGTCATATCATAAATCCGCACTTCCGTCAAATCGGTCAACTCTACGGTCAGTCGATTTTTAGCAGGATTTGGATAGACCCTGATTTGCGAAGCTTCCGCTCCGTCTATCGACGCCACCGAAGTCACAATATCCGCACAGTCTTCTCCACCAAAACAGCCGTACTCATTTACCCGCATGATCCACAAGGGAGCAAACTCCCCTACCTTTTTGGTCGTACCAATTGTAACCAGATCACCGTTTTCTAACTCAATCATATCTCTAAAACTATTGAGATCATTAGATTGGTCATTACCCGGATATTGGTACTTCTTTATCCAGATTGTGTCTCCTTGATGATTCATCTTAGTGATCAAGCCATGCTGTATACCGATTCCCAATTCCCTGGTAGAACCAATAGCGAAAAAATAATCTCCCCGACCGTTGATTAGATCAACGGTACTTACACTATTTGTATTCGGCGACAAGATATATTTATAAAATAAAAAATTACCGTCCGCGTCGTACCAGTCCATCCGGATCGGTTGTTCGTACCAGCCTAACGCAATAAAATCGAAAGTCTCTCTCTTATAGACTCTATAAGCCTGAATGATCTGTCCATTTGACAATTCAGTTAATGAAGTCTTGGTCGCACCGTTTGGAAACCGTTCCATTCCAATGGCGTGCCATACGATATTTCCGGCGGTATCTACTTTGATGAGTTGACTGAAGGGCGGAATGCTAAGATCATATACATCCCTCTTTGTAGACATTAGTATATTTTTATCCATCGTGACTTTTGTTTGATGCGCTAGCGACCTTTGTAAATCCTCTCCATAATTTTTTGACCAAACTACATTTCCCAAAGTATCAATCTTTTTTAAATTGATCATTCGCTGATAGGGTTCATTGCGCTGATTAAGAGCACTTACATAAAGATGTTCATCAATACTTATCATAGTAGCTGGAAAGGAATAATCTTCACTTACCTCGTATGTTTTTTCCCAAAGCGTCTCAAAGTGCGTATTTTGTTTCCGAATCCGTAAGTCATTATCAGTACTGCGATCCTTGGCATAGAAAAAAAGTTGATCCCCGATTCGAGTATATGGATGATCTGCAAACTTAAAATCATCGTAGTGAAAATCTATCCGATTGCTTCCTTCCTGATCAAATGTAATTACCGAAGATAAGGTATCCGGATATATAGTTGGAACGATATAGCGGTCTTCAAATTCATAAATAGCGGTAGGTAGTAAATTACGCTCGGGTATCATGAGTAACTTATGTCCATAGCTTTGCGCGGATAATAAATTACTCAAAGAAATAAAAAGGTAAACAAATAGTGATTTCTTCATGGTATTTGATTTAAAAGAATACCTACAAAACATAAGGTACAAAAAACATTTCGTAAACCAATCTTCCCTCCATCCGTTTAAATTAGGACGTTATAAACATCACTAAACCCTACGCCCTTGTCTGACCTCTGGAAAAAAATAAAATCACTCTTTCAAGACTCCGAGGAGAGTTCGCCCTCACAGCCCGTGGTCCACGAAATCATTGAGCGGAGCGAGGCCGAAAAAGCGGCTTACGAAAAATGGAAGTCCACGCTCTCCGCCAAACGGATGCTCGATTGGCTCAATAATCAATACGCGGCTTATCTATCGCCCACCGCCCGCACGGACGATGCGGTCGCTTTTTTAAATACACCATCAGCGAAAGGATTTGTCGTACATTTTCACCAAACACAGTATCGGAAAGCGGAAATTGTCCACCTTTTTGATCTGCTGCGTGAAAAAGTACTGGAAATGAACTACGTAAGTTACGTGAGTGACGTTCGCACTTTTAATCGACCGCAGTGGGTCGAGTCTATTCAACGGCATTATATGAAGCCTTCGCTGAATTTTAAAAAAACGGAGACGGAAAAATTTAATCAGGGCTACGGAAATATAAAGATTGAACTGGAGTTTAGAAACGATATCGTCTATAATTTACGTTTCAGTGCCACCACTTATCAGGATAATAATTTTAATAAAGCCGATGAATTCAAAGAATTAATGGGAATGGTCTTGCGGTAGAAACAAGGAATATCTTTATCTCATCTTAGGATCATTAAAAGAATAAATAACATAAAAATGGTTGAAAATAAAACATTAAATATTTTGATTATGTGATAAAGGTTTTTACATTTGTACCTCTATTCTTTTGCTTTTAAATAGCTCTTAAATGAGTTTAATAATAATGGTTGGGAAAACTACCGTAACACTATGGAGGCATAGATACTTCCAACCAAAACAGAGCCGGCAATTGCCGGCTTTGTTCATTTTAATCATAAAATTCCCCTTTCCCGACCCAACCTGTTTTTATATTTACCCGTCATCCTAAATAAAAATTGGGATAAAAAAGCCAGACAGCAATTTTTCGGGTAAATCCATAATTTTCTACCGTTTTTTCCGTTTAACGGTATATAGCGTCTAAGGCGGAAATTCCCTAAAAACTGAGAAAAAAATCGTAATTTTGCACGTCTATGAATAAACAACTGATCTTCGGTCTCTTTATTACATTATTTCTCCTCGCAGGAACTGCCTGTAAGAGTGAATACGAGAAATTGCGTACCAGTACAGATACTGAATTACTTCTAAAAAAAGCGAACCAATACTACGAAGAGGAAGACTGGGTAAAGGCGCAGACCTTATTCGAATTGGTGATCGGAGCCTATAAGGGACGTCCAGAAGCAGAGAAAGCGTATTTTTACTACGCTTATACCCACTATTATCAGCAAAAATATACCTTGGCTTCCTATTATTTTAAGAACTTTTCCAACACTTTTCCCAATAGTCAGTACCGGGAAGAGGCAGATTATATGGAACATTACGCTAATTACAAGCTCAGTCCTTCTTATCGACTGGATCAGACATACACCCGAAAGGCAATTGACGGATTTCAGTTATTCATTAACACCTATCCGACCAGTCCAAAGGTAAAAGAAGCCAATTCACTGATTACGCAGATGCGAACAAAATTGGAGAATAAGACGTACAAAGAAGCGGAACTATATTACGATCTAAAACAGTATCAGGCAGCTACACAGTCTTTCCAGAATTTGTTGAAAGACTTTCCGGATTCGCCACACGCAGAACAGGTTAGGTTTTTAACCATAAAATCTTACTTCAACTGGGCAGAAAACAGCATTTTTGCCAAACAGATGGATCGGTACAACAACACATTAAAATATACAGAGACTTTCCTTCGTAAACATCCCAAGAGTAAATACGGAGACGAGGTGGAAAGTATTATCAATAAATCCAATAAGCAATTAAAAATTATCGCTAATGTCGGACATTAAATCAAGAGTTCAAGGCCTGGAGCCTAATTGTGGCGCACGGGATATTCACGAAATGATTAAAGACACCAAAAATGTCTACAAATCACTCGTTATCATTTCCAGACGAGCCAAGCAGATTTCTGTCGATCTCAAACACGAGCTACACAACAAGCTCGAAGAATTTGCGGTGAACACAGATACCATCGAAGAAATTCACGAGAATAAAGAGCAGATTGAAATCTCTAAATTCTACGAAAGACTACCCAACCCGGTACTTATTGCCAGTGACGAGTTTAGCAACGGCGAAGTACATTACCACGATCGGGCAGGGGAAGGAAAAAAATTCTAAAAAGTTTATAACACGATCTTTTTTAAAAAATTACTGGCTACCTGCCAGCTTACTACTTAGCCCTCTTCTGACATGTTTAATTTTAAACATATGCTGGAAGAGGGCTAACTGGTTTAACAAAGTAGCCTTAATTCTAAAGCTAAAATTTTGGATTCCAATCTATCTGGTAAAAAAATTCTTCTCGGTATCAGCGGCAGCATCGCTGCTTATAAGTCAGCATTACTTACGCGACTTTTTATCAAAGCCGGTGCGGAAGTACAGGTCATTATGACGCCTTCCGCCGTCGACTTTATCAGTCCGCTAACCCTTAGTACCCTTTCTCAGCGCGCTGTTTATTCTAATGTTCACAGCACTGAAGGGTGGAACAACCACGTCGAACTGGGCCTCTGGGCCGATGTCATGATTGTCGCACCCGCTACCGCAAATACCCTTGCTAAAATGGCCAGCGGGATCTGCGACAATATGCTGCTCGCTGCTTACTTGTCTGCACGTTGCCCGGTATTTTTTGCGCCAGCTATGGATCTGGATATGTGGGAACATTTTACGACCCGCAATAACCTGGAAAAATTAATTGCTGGTGGCAACCATCTTATTCCCGTCGGGCACGGTGAGTTAGCCAGTGGATTGGTCGGTGCCGGAAGAATGGCAGAACCCGCAGAGATCGTTCAATTAATCAGTGATTTTAGCAGCCGGACACAGGATTTGAAAAATAAAACGGTGATTGTTACGGCGGGACCAACTTACGAAGCCATTGATCCCGTGCGGTTTATTGGCAATCGTTCTTCCGGAAAAATGGGCATTGCGCTTGCCGAAGAACTGGCGGGACGAGGTGCAAAAGTTCAGTTGATTTTAGGTCCTTCTAATTTAAAAACTGCTCATCCTTCTATCCAGACTATTGCGGTAAAATCTGCTCAGGAAATGTTTGTGGCCGCAACGGATCTTTTTAAACAAGCAGACGTAGCAATATTAGCCGCAGCGGTAGCTGATTATCGTCCAGCAAAAGTCTCTGATAAAAAAATTAAAAAGAAGGCGGGAGATATGTCGCTCTTGCTAGAACGTACTCAGGATATTGCCGCTACTTTGGGAGCAAGTAAATCAAGAAAACAGATAACCGTCGGTTTTGCATTGGAAACAAATGACGAAAAAACCAATGCAAAAGGTAAACTTCACAAGAAAAACTTCGATTTCATCGTTCTTAATTCATTGAGGGATAAAGGAGCAGGATTTAGACATGATACTAATAAAATTACCATCTTGCATTCGGATGGAAATATGCTCGAATATCCGCTAAAATCAAAAACTGCCGTTGCGACGGATATCGTTAACGAACTGGTGAAATTATTTAAAAAGGAACGTTAAAACTACCTCCTTCAGGGATTAGGAACAACGATCTAATAGATTCAGAATTATGAAAAATATAGTACTCGTTTTTATTTGCTTACTGGCCTTTAACTTCATTCAGGCACAGGAAATGAATTTTCAGGTAAAAGTAAATGTACCAAAGATTCAAACGGTAGATCCCGCTGTTTTTGAAGATATGCAACAGCAGATTGAGGAATTTCTCAATACCAGAAAATGGACGGATAACATATACGAACCAAAGGAAAGAATCAACGGCAATATTCAGATTAATATTACAGAAGAATTATCTCCAACCGAGTTTTCGGGTAGTATCCAAATTCAGGCATCCCGCCCTATTTATGGTAGTTCGTCCGAAACCGTCTTGCTTTCGCACAATGACAAGGATTTCCAGTTTTCTTATCAGCAATTTCAACCCATTCAGTTTAGTAACAATTCTTATCAGGATAACCTAAGCTCGATCCTAGGCTATTATGTTTACTTTATTTTGGGATTGGATGGAGATACTTTTGCACCTTTTGGTGGTGAAGAACATTTCCGTCGGGCGCAGGAAATTGTCAATACGATTCCCGCCAACGTAGCGGGTGTTTATCGCGGCTGGCGTTCTCAGGATGGAAATCGTAATCGCTACTGGATGCAGGAAAGTATGCTCAACCCACGACTTCGTCCTTACCGACAAGGCATGTATGATTACCATATTCGTGGTTTGGATCTAATGCACAAAGACGTAGAAACGGCCCGATTGGTCATGGCTACTGTATTAGAAGATGTGGGCAAAGCGGAAAAATCTTACCCAAATTCCATGTCACTTCAGGTTTTTGCCAACTCTAAATCCAACGAGATTATTGATATTTTTAAAGTAGCCGACAGTGCCAGCAAGAGCACCGTAAAAAAAGTAATGACCAAACTTGATGCTGCCAACGCAGCGAAATATCGGTCTATTGGTAGATAATTTTGTTAATTTTAGTTAAAAAAAAGTAGGTCTAACCAGATAGAAAAACATTCATGGTTGATCCCTGTTTCTATGAGTATAGGATCTTTAAAATAACTGATTCTGACTCTTGTTGAATAATTCATCAATTGATTCCTTAGGATCAGTTCAACATAAAATAACAAACATGCGTACTACTTTTTTAATATCACTTTTTACGTTGGGAATTTTTACCATTGGTTTGGCACAACCCGACGGGAAAACAAAACTGGATTGGGGACAGGAACTCAGCAAGCCTTCCAATACGTTCCTCTCCAAAATTATCACTTCTAACGAAACGGGGATTTATGCCCTGCGGGAAAGAACAAAGCAACAGGGTTTTGATGGTCCAAGTAAAATTTATCTCGAACATTATACACCACAAATGAAACTTCGCAAATCCGTTAAACTGGATATGAAGTACCATAAAAAAAGGGTTGAATTTGAAAGTATCATTCCTTTTGGTGGCAAAATGTACCTATTTACTTCGTTTAATAATGAGGCTAAAAAAATAAATTATCTCTTCGCGCAGGAAGTAGATTATCGTCGGCTGACTCCTTCAAAAAAACTAACCAAAGTAGCAGAAAACCCTACCAAGAATCGAGCCGCCGAAGGTTATTTTGATTTTAGTATTTCCAAGGACAGTTCTAAGTTATTAATTTATAATCAGAATCCAGAGCTTCGCAAAACACAGGAAACTTTTTCTATCTACGTTTACGATCAAGAGATGAACCCTTTATGGGAAAAAGAAATTACGCTACCCTACCCGGATCAAAATGTCAATATCGAAAGTTTTGAAATTGACAACGACGGAAACGTTTATATCCTTAATACTGTTTTTGATAAAGGTGCCAAGGAAATAAAAAGAGGACGATCCAACTATCGTTATAGTATTCTGGCTTATTCTGCGAGTGGCGAAAAAATAGTGGAATATCCACTAGAGTTAGAAAACTATTTTATTACGGATCTGACTTTTAAAATCGCCAACGACGGACATCTGGTCTTTGCTGGTTTCTATTCTCAAAAAGGAACTGCCAGTGCACGGGGAACTTATTTTTTCCGACTAAATCCGATCACCGAAGAAGTCTACGCCAACAACACCAAAGAATTTGATTTTGATCTATTGACTGCGGATCTTTCCAATCGTAAAAGATCCCGAGCGGAAAAAGCGGAACAATCTGGCGATGTAAACAAGCAAGCAGAATTAAGATCTTTTTCATTGGATCACCTGATCTTGCGCAACGACGGAGGTGCTGTGCTGGTAGGAGAACAATACTACGTGGACGTTGTCAACTCATTTGATAATTTTGTGGGTGGTCGCTTCGGTGGTGCCGGTGGCAATCGTGTGGATTATTATTACCACTATAATGATTTGATTGTGGCCAATATCCGCCCCAACGGAGAGATTGACTGGGCCACCCGTATTCCGAAAGAACAGGAAACGCGCAATGATGGTGGTTATTTTTCTTCGTACGCCATGTCCATTGTACGCGACAAATTATTTTTTATTTTCAACGATGACTCGCGAAATTATGATCGGGATGACGACCGACTTCATGGGTTTAGTGGCAACTCAAAACGAACACTTATTTCGCTCGCGCAGATCAATCGCGATGGAAGCCTGGAGATGTCACCGCTCATTAATAACGAACAGGACAACTTGCTTTTCCGTCCCAAGGTATCTCGTCAAACGGGAAAACGGGAGATGATTTTATTCGGGGAACGAGGAAAGAAGTTTAAGTTGGCGACGTTGCAGTTTTTAGAATAATGCTGCTGCTTGCTGCTTGCTTCCTTCTATCGTGTAAGCGAACGCGATAAAAGAGGGCAAGAAGCAAAGTAAAATTTCTGCTACATTTTTTTGAAAATAAATATAAAAATTTCTGCGACCACGCTGTGGTCATTCTTTTAATGTACTACCTTAGCCGCAGTCATTTTCCTACGCACTTATGATCTCAGCGAGATCACAGTATGTCAGGTTAGCCAAGATTTCGTATCGAAGGTTTCGACCGCAGAGCGGTTGCAGAATTTCGTAAAAAGTACAGAAGTTTTTTTTCATAAATTGAACACCCTAATCCCAACACAGCACCACTTTCATCAATCCACCCACCATGCTCAACATCGCCATCTTCGCTTCCGGTAGCGGCTCCAACGCCGAAGCCATTATTCAACACCTGAAAAATCACGCGTACCTTTCGGTTCGGCTGATAGTTTCCAATCGTAAGAATGCGGGGGTACTGGATCGGGCAAAAAAACACGGGATTAAAACCCTGGTGATTGCTCGACAAGAATTTTACGAAAATAAAAATTTTACTGCTAAATTAGCGGAAACTCAAATTGAGCTAGTTGTCTTGGCGGGATTTCTCTGGTTGATTCCTCCCTATTTGGTCAAAGCATTTTCTAAGAGAATCATTAATATTCATCCCGCTTTATTGCCAAAATACGGGGGAAAAGGAATGTACGGTCATCATGTCCACCAAGCCGTTTTTGATAATAAAGAAAAAGAAAGTGGTCCGACCGTTCACTACGTCAACGAAGTATACGACGAAGGCAATATCATTCTACAGGCACGTTGTCAATTATTACCGACCGATCAACCGGAGGACATCGCTGCCAAGGTATTACGTCTGGAACATCAAGTATATCCGGTGGCGGTGGAGATCGTGGGACGGTTTATCAAAGAAAGACAAGTCTGAATTGGCTTTTAAGTTAGAAAAACCGCTTTGCTACTATTAGCCCTTCCATATCGGATAAGATTTCCCCGGCAACTTTTAACCTTTTTTTACGATTAAGTAGGTAGATTTGTGTTTAAATTTGCTAATATGAAAAGGTTACAGATAACGATTACTACGCTATTATTACTCCTGGTGAGCAACGGTCTGTTAGCGCAAAACTGGAAACAGCTTTCCCGTTCTGCCAAAGAAATGGAAAAAAGCGGGGACTATGCCGCCGCCGGGCAAGCCTACGAATCTGCCTTCCGACTCAAATCCAGTAAAAAAGAATTCGCTAACGCAGCAGGAGAAGCTTATCTTCAGGCGGGAGACTATGTGAGTGCCGAAAGAGCTTTCGGAAAAATTCAATCGGACGGAGCATTTCCTTTAGCTGGTTTAAAATATGGTCGCAGTATCAAATCTCAGGGACGTTACCGCGAAGCAAAAGCAGCTTTCAAGAATTACGCCCAAACCTACAAGGGATCGGATAAAACCCTGATTCAAAAATTGGTAGACAATGAAATTGCGGGTTGCTTACTCGCAGAAGGAATGGAAAATCCGGCGCCAGCATTTACCTTATCCCGACTGGGCAGCGCCGTCAATTCTCCGGCCAATGACTTTGCCCCGATTCCCTTTGCCTCTGGTATTTTGTATTTTACCTCTGCGCGTGATAAGAAAACAAACATTTTGCGGTCTCGTCTCGAAGGTGGAGAATGGTCGGTGGCCATCGAACCCAAACTACCAACAGCCACCGCTGGTGCCCTCAGTCAGGGAAGTTTTAGTGCAGACGGTCAACGTTTTTATTTTACGGTTTGTAAAAATGATGACTGGAAAGGACAACAGGCAGCATGTGATATTTATGTTACCCGAAAAAAAGACAATAGCTGGTCTACTCCAGCAAGGTTGCGAGAATATATAAAGATGGGTGGAAAAACGGCCATGTATCCGCAGATAGTAGAAAACGGGAATAATGAAATTCTTTATTTCGCAGCGGACCGATCCGATGGATTTGGAGGAATGGATATTTGGTACACCACGCGGCGTATCGACAGCGGTGAATTTGATTTTAGTTTTCCTAAAAATGCGGGTAAGGAAATTAATACCATCGGAGACGAGATAACCCCTTTTTATGATCCACAACAAAAAGCCTTATTTTTTAGTTCTAACGGCCACCCGACGCTTGGAGGTTTTGATATATTCCGTAGTAGCGGAACGCCCGAAAACTGGAAGCAACCGGAAAATCTAAAACAACCTGTCAATTCTCCAGCAGATGATTTTGGATACATTTATCAGGATAGTAAAGAAAATGTTTTTTTGGTGTCCACCCGTAATTTTAGTGGAAAAAAAGGAAGTAACGACGCAGATATTTATACCATCAATAAATTCGGTAGCGGCATCTTTGTAGAAGGTACCGTAAAGATGCGATCTCGACGCGATAAAAGATACAAAGCTACATTGTACGAACTTACCACCAGTGGACAAAAGCGATTATTGGTCTCCAGGTTTTTTGAAACAGAAAATTTCCGATTTGATGTATTACCAGAACGTACCTTCAAATTAGAAGTTACACAAATTGGTTACCCTACGCTATCTTACGATTTTAATACAAAAGATACGAATCAGAAGATTTATAAAAATGTTTTTGAAATAGGAAACAAACAAAGTTCAACTGCCACCGTGCGCACAACGCCTAATTCCACCTCAAGACCGAAGGCAACATCCGCTCCAGCGGTAACTTCCACCCCACCCGCCGCAACAACTACAGAAAGAAACAAAACCTACTCTGGTACTTATTATAAAGTGCAACTGACCGTAGTCGTTACTTTCAATGAGCAAAGTACCGAGTATGATAAAGTTAAGTCTTACGGTAGTATTGATACGGAATATTTACCCACTCATGGCTGGACCCGTATTTTGCTCGCTCCATTTTTTACATTAAGAGAAGCTCGGAATGTAATGAATAAGGTAAAAGTGATGGGTTATCCGGATGCTTTTCCAGTGCGGTATCGGGATGGAAAAAGGATGACACCGTAGCGACAAGTAAAGAAATTTTGCGTTGGGTTTTACGAAGGAAGGCCCGTGAAAAAGCATTCATTCTCGTATCCCGCCAGTATGAATTATCACGATCCTGCTACCTTTTGGAAAAAATCCTTTTTCCATCAAATCAAAAATTCCGTAAACTAATTTGCCCGTATAAATCCATTCCAGCGGAACACCATAGTTTAATTTAAAAGAGTCTATAAATTTTTTCAGTTCCGACGTACGACGTGCATAACCACCAAAATGATAATCGGTATTGATAGACCAGTTTTGCGGATCTGTAATATTCGCATCCGCTAAGAGTTGACGGATATCTCTTTGATGAAAATCTCCTTTTAAGACCGAAAAACCGAGGACGCTACTTTCTCCTTTTAGCCCGCTCACAATACCTGCTAGCGTACCGCCCGTTCCACAGGCGAGACAGATATAATCGGGGAGTTGAGGAAGCTGTTTCCGTATTTCTGCCACAGTACCTGCGCTACCAGGAATCGCAAAGATATTTGTTCCACCTTCTGGCAAGAGATAGTAATCAGGAAATTTCGTTTGATAAATTTCAGTAAGTTTTTCTTTGTTCCGATAGGTAGTCCGATCTACATATTTTACTTCCATACCAGCCCGACACGCAAAAGATATAGTAGGGTTAAGTGGTAAGGTTTCTTCTCCACGAATAATACCAATGGTAGGAAAATCAAATAATTGTCCAGCGGCAGCGGTCGCATAGATATGATTAGAATAAGCGCCACCAAAAGTTAAGATCCCTTTTTTTCCACGTTTCCTCATCTCCTGCAAGTTAAATTCCAGCTTGCGCCACTTATTGCCAGAGAGCTCGGCATGGATTAAATCCTCCCTTTTAATCCATAAGTTAATCGCTTTTTTTTCCAGGAAGTCGGACTTTAGTTTAATTAATGGACTAGGTAAATGAAACAAATTATCCACGGTTTGGCATTATTCTTGAAATATATAGATTAAATTAGAATACTATTATTTTTAATACAATATTGACCCCTTAATAACATTTTAAACAAAACACACGATGAAACACTTAACGCTAACAAAAGAAGATGGCGGTTACGCCTGGGTTGGATAAAATATCCGCCGTTAATATTGAAGATATTTAGCTAATACAATTAGCCAAATATTACCTGAAAAAACCGATTTTGAAGCGAAAGCCAATTTATTAATTTAAGTTGGTTTTTTTTATTACATTTTTACCATTTCCGAGAACTTACACACCATGAATAAAAGAATTAAACGCACCGGCGAAGACTTTGCCAACATCCTAACCCATAGCCTGGGGCTTGTTTTCTTTTTATTAGCAACCCCGTTTCTGATTTATAAATTTTTACAGACTACGAGTTTGTTGGCGGTATTCGGAGTCAGTATCTTTTGCTGCTCACTGGTAATGGTTTATTTATCTTCCACGATTTATCATTCCGTTACGACCGAACGCAGTCGGCATATTTTAAAAATTATCGACCATATCTGTATATATTTCTTGATTGCAGGAACCCATACACCATTAATTTTTCTCTATCTGGATCACTTTTACGGCTGGGTTTTCGCGGCTGTCCTTTGGCTATTCGTGGCAGCTGGCATATTTTACAAGGTGTTTTTGATTGGAAAATACCAAAAATTATCCTTGTTTCTATATTTTATGATGGGTTGGAGTGCGGTGTTTACCCTGCCATTCATGTGGTCTATTATTCCTGGCCCTACGCTCTTGCTACTGGGCATTGGAGGACTGTTTTACTCGTTGGGTACGATTTTTTTCGTTTGGGAAAAGCTACCATATAACCACGCCATCTGGCACCTTTTTGTGATCGGTGGCAGCGTGAGTCATTTCTTTGCCTTTATTTATTGTATTCAATAATATTTATATCTCATTCCCAAGGAATGTTGATAAAATAAATTAAGAAATTTTAAGTAGGTAGTTTTTGTGTATAACGAGTTGAAAAACACAGACATAGCCGTAGCTATGGCGCGTATTTTAAACGAAGTTAGGCACAAAAAATATTAGTCATAATTCTGAATCTATTAGATCGTTGTTCCTAATGCCTCATCCCTTAAATCCATACCAATCTATGCTTGTTATTTACTTACGGGATGAGGCACTAAGGTCTAATGACCATGAGTCGCTTTGTCTTTAAAATTTTTCCTCTCGCATCCGTCAGGTTGTACAAGTAGGTTCCTTTCTGTAAAGTGTCAATATTTATTCCAACGGTACGATTTCCGTTGATATCATACCTTTTATTAACCACTTCTTTTCCAAGAATATTGAAAATTCTAAAAGTATAATTACCCGGTATGATATTTAGAAAGTTGATCCGCACGTTATTGATCGCAGGATTTGGGTAAGCAAAAATATCTGCTCTTCCGGTGTTCACATAACGTACATTGGTAATTACATCGTTAGACTTATAAGTCACAGCAGTTGGCGTTTCCGTCTCGTCGTTGGTAACCGTCACTTCTGCAATATTTTCTTTCTCCTGATTATTAACAAAAACATAGGTAGTCAAGGTATCTTGACCTAAGAAGTCTCCGCCCAAAAATTCCGTTACATCTACCCAGGTAGCAAAAGGTCCGATCCCGACTCTGGCTTCCACAACAGTCTCTCGAATTTCTGTTCTCTTTTCGCGCAGTACCTCATAAGTACCTCCCGGAATCGTCAAAGTCCCCCAACCATCCACAACGTCCGTTCGATTAGAAGCTACCCGCAGACGAATAGAGTCAGGTACAATCGGTAGATCATCGGTTACTTCCGCTGGTAAAGAATCTGTAGGAAGTGAGACTAAAATAGCATATTCCGTATTGTTGATATCGAAAAACTCCATCGGAGATCTGCGCTCAACAATGGACGGAGAAAAAGGAACGCGCACGATAATGCCCAAATTAGCCGGATCTGGCCCGACGTATCCTGTCAATTGGTAAAGACTAGTGGTTGTAGAAGCATAAGATTCACCGCCCATTCCATTTGCTCCAACCGGAAACAAAAGATTGGCATTGGGAAATAAATCAGCGTTTGCTCCTTCGGAAGCAGATCGTACCACCGCCTCGGCCGTGACTCCTTGTAATCCACTAAAATCCCAGACTTGATTGCCGCCCGGTGCGGTAATCTCAATTCCTTCCGGCGCACCATCTAACGCCGTACGTAGTGTATCTCCCACTGCAGGAAAACTGGTATTCATCACGGTGATTTGTCCAATCAACTGTAGGTTAAGTAACGTAAATATAAAGAGTAGTGTTTTTTTCATGTTGTAAATGCTTAAATCCTATGGCTAAGTTACTAATTAAACGGCTAAAACGATGTTAAATGTTTCCAAAGAGTCGGCTGTCCTCCCTGGCAGTCAGATGGAAGTAGAATTTATGTCCAGAAAATTCTTTGGAAAACATCCCGTTCTTTGCTGCCTATCCTTCCAGATTTTGCAAATTGACCAGACTATAGTAAGTTCCTTTTTGATCCATTAGTTCCTGATGGTTTCCCCGTTCCGTGATCCGGCCAGCCTCCATCACTAAAATTTCGTCAGCTCGTTGAACGGTTGCCAGACGGTGCGCAATAACGATGGCGGTTCGGTTTTCCATGAGTTTATCCAACGCCTCCTGAACCAACTGTTCCGACTCCGCATCGAGTGCAGAAGTAGCTTCGTCCAGGATTAAAATCGCCGGATTTTTTAATATCGCCCGGGCGATGGTCAATCGCTGTTTCTGTCCGCCACTTAACTTATTTCCCCGGTCACCAATAACAGAGTCATAACCTTGCTCAGTCGCCATAATAAATTCGTGCGCGTTCGCAATTTTTGCTGCTTCAATAACGGCCTCCCGATTGACAGGCTTGGTACCAAAAAGAATATTGTTGTAAATCGTATCGTGAAATAAAATGGGTTCCTGCGATACAATGCCCAGTTGATTTCTTAAATCCATCAGATCCAGCGTTCGGATATCCCGATTGTCAATTATTATTTGCCCTGCGACAGGATCATAAAAACGAGCCAGCAAATCCACAAAAGTACTTTTCCCGCTTCCCGAAGCACCTACTAATGCAACTATTTTTCCTTTTGGAATTTCCAGATGAATGTCTTCCAAAACGGGGCCTTCTATTTCTGAATAACTAAACGTCACTCCTTCGTAGCGGATAGACGTTTCAAAAGTAAAAAATGGTTGGGCGTCTTTGGATTTAATAATCGTTGGTGCAATTTCTAAAACCTGATCAATTCGGGTAGCAGCAGCCAGTCCTTTTTGAACATTAAAATAAGCACTCGAAAAAGATTTAGCTGGAGCGATAATATTAAAGAATGCGTATAAAAAAGCAAAGAAGGTAGGAGCGGAAAGTTCGTTGGCAAACACCTGCCGTGCACCAAACCATAACAACGCGGCGACTACTACAATTCCTAAAAATTCGGATAAGGGACTGGCCAGGTTTTTTCGCCACAAGAGACGGTTCATTCCGTTGCGGTAATTGTCATTAATCGTAGTAAAATGTTTATTTCTGAATTTTTCGGCAGCAAAACCCTTGATGATCTTTATACCCGAAATCGACTCTTCCAAATTGGCAATCATCTCTCCCATATTTTCCTGAACAATCGCTGAATCTCTTTTTAAGCGCTTCCCGATTCCACCGATTACCAATACCGTAAATATCAATAAACCAAAGACGAATAACATCAACCCAGGACTAAAATAAATCATTACGGCCAAACTCCCTAACATAATTAATGGATCCCGTACAATTGTAACCATCATACTTAAAATACTGATCTCCACTTCCTGGACATCTATGGTCAGTCGCGACAACAAATCGCCTTTTCGTTCTTCAGAATAATAGCTGAGTGGCAGGTCCAAAAATTTGGCATACAGCTGTTGCCGTAAATCGCTTACGATCCCATTGCGAATGGGTGCCATGAATGCGGCCGCGAGGTAATGAAACAGATTTTTAAAAAAGAAAATAAAAATAATAAAGAAGCAGACATATTTGAGGGTAGCCGGCCTACCCTGATTAGCGATCATCTGAGCAAAACTAAATTTCACCCATCCCACCAAGTCAGGAATACTCCAGCCAAAAGGAGGCGTTTCGGTTACCTCTGGCTCCGTTCCGATCAAAATATGTAAAAAGGGAATAATCGCCGGAATGCTAATCACGGTAAAAAACGCCATTAAAATATTGGACAAGATATTGGCAAATAATAACTTACGATATGGTACCAGATAACGGGTAAGTTTTCTCAGTTGCCTCATGTTGATATTGTCAGCAAATTATTTTTCGGGCTTTTCCATTTTAAAATTCTGTAGAAATCCAGTATGGAAATCACCACTTTTAAAATTTTTATCACGCATCAATTGCTGATGAAAAGGAACTGTTGTTTTGATACCTTCCACAATAAATTCATCCAATGCGCGCGCCATTTTAGTAATGCACTCTTCTCTGGTTTGAGCACGACAAATTAGTTTTGCGATCATCGAGTCGTAATATGGAGGTACGGTATATCCCGCGTAAACGTGGGTATCTACTCGTACTCCGTGTCCTTTCGAACTGTGAAAAGAAGTGATCGTACCGGGGCTAGGTCGGAAATCGTTATATACATCCTCCGCATTAATACGACACTCAATTGCGTGCATTTGCGGAATATAGTTCTTACCAGAAATAGGCTCGCCGGCAGCAATTTTAATTTGTTCTTTAATCAAGTCATGATCAATTACTTCCTCGGTCACAGTATGCTCTACCTGTATCCGGGTATTCATTTCCATGAAATAAAAATTGCGGTGTTTATCCACCAAAAACTCTACAGTTCCTACCCCTTCGTATTTGATGGCCTTACCTGCTTTGATCGCGGCAGCCCCCATTTTTTTACGGAGCGCAGTAGTCATAAAAGGAGAAGGAGATTCCTCAACCAATTTTTGGTGACGTCGCTGAATAGAGCAGTCTCTTTCCGATAAGTGACAGACGTTGCCCTGTTGGTCACCTGCTATTTGAATTTCAATGTGGCGAGGTTCTTCGATAAATTTTTCTACGTAAATCCCGTCATTGGCGAAAGAAGCCTTCGCTTCCTGCCTTGCCTTTTCCCAAGCTTCCTCAAACTCCTCCTCTTCCCATACAATACGCATTCCCTTTCCACCACCTCCAGCCGTGGCCTTAAGGATAACCGGAAATCCCGTCTCTTTTGCCGTTTTGATTCCCTGTTTTAAATCCTTGATCAATCCATCTGAGCCAGGAATTACAGGAACGCCCGCTTTAATCATGGTATCTTTTGCAGTTATCTTGTCACCCATCTTACGAATCTGATCAGGACTGGGTCCGATAAATTTAATACCGTACTCAGTACAGACTTCCGCAAAGTCAGCGTTTTCCGCTAAAAAACCATAACCAGGATGGATTGCATCAGCATTTGTAATTTCGGCCGTAGCCATAATCTGTGGAATGTTAAGATAGGAAAGCGCAGAAGAAGGAGGACCGATACAAACTGCTTCGTCCGCAAAACGAACGTGCAAACTTTCCCGATCAGCTGTAGAATAAATCGCTACAGTCTTAATTCCCATTTCGCGACAGGTACGTATAATACGCAACGCGATTTCTCCTCGGTTGGCAATCAGTATTTTTTTAAACATGGTTTTTCAATGAGTTAGTGAACAATAAAACTGTATTTAAAGAACAGTTACTACCCTTTTGGGTCAACTAGGAACAGTACTTGATCGTACTGTACCGGAGAAGCATCTTCGAGCATCACTTTTACAATCTTTCCGCTTACTTCTGATTCAATCTCATTAAATAATTTCATGGCTTCCACGATACAGACTACACTACCCACTTCGATGGTATCACCAGGTTTTACGTATTGTGGTTTGTCGGGAGAAGCAGATCGGTAAAAAGTTCCAACGATAGGAGACCGCACTTCTACGTAATTGCCTTCTTCGCTGCTGCCTTCTTCAGAAGCAGTACCAGCATCGCTGCTAGTATCTACGCTTGCGGAAGGAGAAACAGCTGGAGACATTGGTACTTGCATTTGAGCCATAGGAGCAGAAACCGGAACGATCTGTTGTGGTGACTGCATGATCTGTGCCATGCGGTTTTTACCGTATTTTTTAGTTCTGATAGACAGTCTAAAATCACCATCTTTCATTTTAAATTCTGTTAAGTTGGATTTATTAATCAACTTAATCAACTCTTGTATTTCTTTAAAGGTCATAGTTATTATTTGCTTTCAGGGTTGAAGTTATTGTTTAACACGTTCTACATAGCTGGCATCACGTGTATCAATTTTAATTATATCGCCTTCATTAACGAAAAGTGGCACCCGAATTTCTGCTCCGGTTTCCATTTTTGCTGGTTTGAGTGTATTGGTCGCGGTATCTCCTTTTACACCAGGTTCGGTGTAAGTTACTTTTAGGTTTATGTACTGGGGCATATCCACGGTAAGCGGGATTTCCTTGTCAGCGTGAAAGAGTATTTCGACGTTGGCACCTTCTTTAATCAAGAGTGGATTCTCGAGTAAGTTTTCAGGGATTCTTGTTTGTTCGTAGGTTTCATTATTCATGAAATGATATCCCATATCATCGTTGTAGAGAAACTGAAAGTTTCTACGTTCTACGCGAACGATATCAATCTTATGACTAGAAGGCCAAGTATTATCTATCACTTTACCTGAAGTAAGACTTTTAAGTTTAGTACGAACAAAAGCAGGTCCTTTCCCCGGTTTCACGTGCTGAAATGATACGACAGAAAAAATATCATTACTATATTCAATACATAATCCATTACGGATTTCGGAAGTATTTGCCATTGCTAGGTTTAATTTTGGTGAATAAGTGCAAATTTACGTTTTTTAGAATAAAATCTGCCTTTTGCAGCCAAAAGTGTAAAGTTATTTTTGAACCGTTCCTAAAGAATGAGCTAAAAATAACAGCGTCCATATTACCCTTTATTTAGTGCGTGAGGCACTAATAAGCCCAGGTAAGATAAGTAGTTCCCCATGTAAAACCTCCACCAAAAGCTGTTAACAGGATTTTATCTCCTTTTTTAAATTTATTTTCCCATTCCCACAAACAGAGCGGTAAGGTTCCAGAGGTAGTATTGCCATATTTTTGAATATTGACCACTACCTTTTCCATCGGAAAATTAAGCCCTTCGGCAACGGAAGTAATAATCCGGATATTCGCTTGATGCGGAATCACCCAACTGATGTCATCTGCCGTAAGGTTATTTTTTTTCATGATCTCTTCGGTGGTGCCAATCATCCCTCGTACGGCTGATTTAAAAACGGGACGACCTTCCTGATATACATAATGTTCTTTTGCGTTTACCGTTTCCAGACTTGGTGGTTTTAAAGAACCACCCGCTTTCATATGCAAATGATGACGACCTGCACCGTCTCCTCTCAGCAAAGCATCCTGCAACCCAAATCCATCGTGATTTGGCTCCAGTAAAACGGCGCCTCCTCCATCACCAAAAATTACACAGGTCGTTCGATCCGTATAATCAAGAATAGAAGACATAACGTCCATTCCGATTACGATGACTTTCTTGTACGTTCCAGTCTTGATGAATTGTTCACCCGTTGTCAGCGCAAATAAAAATCCACTACAAGCAGCGTTGATATCAAAACCAAAAGCATTATTTATACCCGCCTTATCACAGATGGTATTTGCCGTGTCGGGAAAAATCATATCTCCCGTAATGGTCGCACAGATAACCAAATCTATTTCTTCTGGTTTGGTATTTGTTTTTTCTAACAATCCCTTTACCATCTCGTAGCCCATATCCGAAGCCGCAAGCCCATCTCCTTTTAAGATTCGACGTTCTTTTATTCCCGTACGACTGCTGATCCAGTCATCGTTGGTATCTACCATAGATTCCAGCTCCTTGTTAGTAAGTATATAATCGGGAACATAGCCGTGGACACCCGTAATTGCTGCTAAAATATCTGACATTTCCTCATTTTAGTATTGGTCCTGATCCATTGGAAAAGGACTATTGAATAAATAAACATTCAAAGTACTCTTACTTCACCTAAAAAGTAAAAATATTATTAGAAATGAGGATTAAATAAAGAATGGATCGTTATTTATTGCTCATCCCTTTACTTCAAATTATCTCTGATTTTTTAAGGAATCGCAAGTTAAAAAAAATAGTGCAGTTATCCCCAAAATATGACAAAAATACGCTGGCATCATATTTGTATAATTTTAATGTATTGCAATTTAGGAGGGTTTTCCTCCCTTTATTCTCCCATTTTACCACTTCTAAAAATACAAAACTATGAATCGGTTAATTTTAAAATATGGCCTTTTTTTGTGCTGTCTTCCCATTATAATCGGTGCAACTCTGACGACTAAAGGGTTAAGTTTTCATACCAATCTTGGTGCAGCTAAACAACTGGCTGCTAAAGAGGGTAAACTTTACCTGGTTGATTTTACCGCAAAATGGTGCATGCCCTGCCAATGGATGGAAGAGACTACTTTCGCCGACCAGCGGGTCATTAAATATATGAAAGAAAATTACGTAGCGGTAAAAATTGACATTGATGATTTTGATGGATTTGCTCACAAGCAAATTTATGGTATTAAGAAACTTCCCTCTATCTTGATTTTTAACTCTAAAGGTGTTTTACTGGAACAATATACTGGTTCTCATGCTCCTAGTGGATTATTAAAAATTTTAGAAGAACACAATCAACCAAATAACAGAATTAAACCTGGACCAACCAATGTTGCGGTCACTAAACCAGTAGCCGAAGATCCGGCGATCCATCATCGCCAAACCCGTCCGGCAATTACTCCGACAACTAAGGTAAAGGAAACCAAACCGGTTCCTTCGGTAAAGATTAATAAACCGTCTGCCACTAAGCCTTCCAGACCAGCCTTAACACCAACAAAAAAACCTGAAAAATATGATGTTCCTGCAGCAAATAAAAAATTAACACGACCGGCGGTTAATTCGACCGGTTCTACGGTGCCAACTATCAATGTCTCCAACGCAGCACCAGAAGTAATGAGCGATGAAGGGTTATTCAAGTTTACGGTTAGCCGACAAGCAAAAGATGGATTTTCCGTTCAAATCGGTGTTTTTGCCGATTATGGCAATGTTTTACGAGAAGTGGAAAAACTAGACAATGCTTTTAGTGAAGATATTTTAGTTCAAATCAGTAAGCTGGAAACAAAAATAGTTTATAAGGTACTAATTGGTCATTTCCGCGATCATACTACGGCTAGTGCTTTCAAAGAGGTGGTGATTGCTACGGGTAGCGAAGGAATGGTAAAAGACCTTGCTGTATTGTAAAAAATAATTTTAGTTAATGAAAAATTAATTTTGGTATTCCCATTCCGACGCGTTCAGAATGGGAATATTTTTTTGTATGCCCTCTATCGAAGGATTAAGTCGTTTTCACTACCTTTGCAATATGACGGAGCTTTTGATTGAAAATACGACCCTTGTGCAGGTCCGAGAACCAAACATATCTATTCTGAAAGGGGAAATTTTAAAAGCGTTACCTATTCTTGAGAATGCCTGGATTCGATGCCAGGGAGATAGAATTCTTGATTTTGGAACGATGGACAACTGTCCTGCCGATAATGGGCAGGTAATCGATGCGAAAGGCCGTTTTGTCTTTCCTTCCTGGTGTGATTCACATACCCATTTGGTCTTTGCAGCCTACCGAGAGCAAGAGTTTGTCCAGAGGATTTCCGGAATGAGCTACGCAGATATTGCGGCCAATGGCGGCGGTATTTTGAATTCAGCCCGTCGCTTGCGTGCTATGTCTGAGGAGAAATTATTTGAGGCAGCGCACCAGCGGCTAGATCAACTTATCAAAAGCGGAACCGGAGCTATTGAAATTAAAAGTGGTTACGGATTGAGCGCAGAAGGAGAGTTAAAAATGCTGCGGGTCATCAAGCGATTAAAAGATGTCAGTCCAATTCCTATCAAAGCCAGTTTTTTGGGCGCACATGCTTTACCTGCTGCTTACAAAGAAAATCGCAAAAACTATATGGACTTGCTAATCAATGAGTTGCTCCCTGTGATTGCGGAAGAAAAGCTAGCGGATTATGTAGATATTTTTTGTGAAAAAGGTTTTTTTTCCGTTGCGGAAGCTAAGCGAATGATGGAAGCCGGAAATAAATATGGATTACGCGCAAAAATTCATACCAATCAATTTAATTCAATGGGGGGTATCGAAGCAGCTATCGCTCATGGCGCCATTTCTGTAGATCATCTCGAGGTAGTTAACGAAGCAGAAATTTTGGCACTCGCAAATTCCAGCGTTATTCCTACCCTGCTTCCTTCTGCACCTTTCTTTTTACAAGACCATTATCCGCCGGCTCGACAACTCATCAACGCAGGTCTCCCCGTTGCCCTGGCCAGTGACTTTAATCCTGGTACCAGCCCATCCGGCAAGATGGCCTTCGTGGTGGCACTTGCTTGCATTAAGATGAAAATGTTGCCCAGTGAAGCAATTAATGCCGCTACCCTCAATGGAGCCGCAGCGCTTGAATTAGCAAATGATTATGGCAGTATCACCAAAGGTAAAAAGGCCAACCTCTTTATCACCAAAGTCATGCCTTCTATTGCTTATATACCTTATGGATTTACCGAAGAAATTGTAGATCAAGTGATTATAAATGGTCAATTATTGAGCAAAGCACTCGTGTAAAGACCATATTTAATAGATAATCACAAAATTCAGGTAATTTTACGCACTAAACTGCATGGTTTTTGCGTCTTTGTTACGTGTATTCCTGGAACTGAACAAATACTCCTTTCCTACATATTAGCCTTGATTAAATTCAAATCAAATTGCTAACCAAGAAAACACAAGTAACCTGCGTTAATTATGGGATTGAAATGTAATATTTCAATCTCCTGAGAAATGACTTAATAATAAATTTACATTTTTGGCTTGATCTCTTTGCCGTTGATTTCGTTAAAAAGCCTCGTGATAGCTCGGCTATCCCTACGTTTTTTGACTCATCAACAACAAAATCGCTAATCCAAAACTTATAACTTATTAAAAATTCATTCCTTATTGTATTTTTGCACCCGCATTAAAATCACAGGTATCAGATTGATTAAATATCGATACCTCCATCAAATTACGACGAATATGACACAACGTGTAATCACCTTATTGATATGCTTGTCTTTTGCCTTTATTGCAAACGGACAAACCCCACAAAGTCCACGAGTGGACGGTCCTATTAGCCATACACCCGGTACACTTAACACCAGTTCTTCAGCTTGTGCACCCGGGCAAGCTCCCTTTGCGGGAACCTTTACCCAATCGCTGGGACCGGGGTCTCAATCTAATGACATTATGTACCTTTGTTTTGGGGATGTTCTCGTGTTTGATCATGCGGGTGACTTTAATCTGGATGGTGATCCGGATACAGATTCAGAACCAGGCATTGCTTATGGCCTATATAGCTGTCCGCCCACGGTGACGGGTCCAGACCTTAATACTATAGTAGTTACGGACCTCTGTTTATATGATGACCCACCACCACCGGGAGCTGGCATTTGGTTGGCACCATCAGATGATTTTACAGCTGGAGGTGATGGCCCTATCGTTAATGAGGGAGGATTTCAAGCTTTTTTCAATGATGGTAATCCAATTGAGATTATTTTTGCACCAATAACGGTGGATGACTTTATTCCCGGATCACCCGGATGGGAAGAAGACGGTGTTGGCGGATTATCAGGCCCCTGCGTTCATGCTAATGTTGATGAGGCATTTTCCATTATTTTTCTAAATGAAATACAACTGGTTGACCTGGATAACAATGCTGGTGGAAACGGTTGTACCGGAACAGCTACTGTAACCGGAGGACTACCTGAAATTACTAGTACCAATTACGTCATTAATATCTTTCTAACCGCTGATCCTAGCGTGATCGGACATTCCGCTAACAGTACCAATACCACCCACGATGAATTATTTACTTTCGATGTGCCCACTCCCGGAGAATATACTATTGAAGTAATCGATCCAAATGGTTGTAGCAGTAGCTTTCCAGTATCAATGGGTAGCTGCCAGCCTGTAACGTTGGAAATGGGAGATTCCATCGCTGCTCCAGGTTCGGTATTTTGTATGCCAATTACAGTACAGGATTATAACAACATTACCAGCCTCGAAATTACCATTAGCTGGGACGCTTCCATTATGACTTTTATACCTGAACCGAATGGTGTCAATGGTATTAATATTCCGGATGGCGATATAGGGGTAGGTCCAAGTGTAGTAACAGATTCTATCCGAATAAATACTTTTAATTTTTCTTTTACCCCTCTTTCTATTCCAGATGGCGAAGTGGCCTTTGAAGTTTGCTTCGATATTATCGGACCACTGGGCTCTAGTTCATTTATTAGAATAGAAGATAACGTCAGTACAGAAATCACTGGTGATATAATTGCGGTACCTGGCAGTCGGGTTGGCTATATCTTTAATGAAGGTTCTGTACTGGTGACGGATGGCTCTTTGTTGATCAGTGTATCTACCATTTGTGCCTCGCCTACTGCTCCGGCAGAGGGAGGGTTTAACTTCTCCGTCAGCGGCGGAAGTGCTCCTTACGACTATACGTACGAACAGGTAGGAATGCCAACCAATAATGGCGCGGGTACTTTACTAGATGATGGAGAACTGGCCGCAATCACAGCTCTGCCTCCGGGAGATTATACAATTAGCGTGACGGATGCAGCAGACCTTACAACGATGACTACCGTTACCGTTGTACAAACAAATACCAACTTTGGTGCGCAACCAGTCGCCATGAATCCGACCTGTGCTACAAATATGGACGGAAGTGTTACGCTGAATATTGCTGGTGGTGTTCCACCTTACACCGTAATCTGGAGCAATGGTATAACAAATATGAACATCATGGCATCTGATATGATTGTTGATTTACCCGTAGGAAATTATTCTGCTACCGTAATTGATGCCAACGGTTGTCAGGCTGGACCTTTTTCTACCTCCCTAATCGTAAGTTCTGTCTCGGTAGATTCTCTTTCACTCCAGCATGTCACCTGTGTTGGTGGCGGGATGGATGGAAATATTACCGTCGGCGGGGCTGGAGGTACTGGACCTTATACCTTTTTATGGGATGATACCACTCCTGGAAGTACTACCCCAAGTATTAGTGGTTTGTCACCAAGAATTTATTGTGTTACTATTAATGATATTAATATGTGTCCGGATGTAAGATGTTTTGAGATTTTAGCACCAATCGAACCGACCATTGATGGTTTTGATGTGACGCAGGTAGAATGTCCCAATGATATGACGGGTGCTTTAACGGTCAACGTTACTGAAGGAAATGCGGCCATTGCCAATATTGCCTGGAATACAGGAGCGAACGGTCCAACCATTACCGATCTTGGGCCAGGAGAATACAAAGTGACCGTCACTGCGGTAGACGGTTGCGTTAATTCCAGCCTTGTAACACTTACCACACCAGATGAAATTGCCTTAGCGGAAGTAGTAACCCCTCCTACTTGTCCGGGAGATTCGGATGGTCAAATTCAACTAATGATTTCCGGCGCAACGATGCCTTATTCTATTACGTGGGATGATGGCAGTAGTGTCAATCCACGTTTTGCACTCCCTTGTGATTCTACTTATTTTGTGACGATCACCGGAGTCAATGGTTGTGATACGATCAAACAGGAAATCTTTTTAGATTGTCCTCCTCCAATTGGTGTCGTCTTTTCAGAAGAAATGGGGGTTGATTGTTTCAATGGTGATTGTAACGGAGAAGCCCTGGCTACGGCCTTTGGCGGAACCTCCACGGCTGCCGTTTATAATTATCAATGGGAAGGTGGAGAAAGTGATATGAATACTGTAGATAGCAAAGCGGTACAGCTTTGTCGAGGATGGAATACTATTTTAATAAACGACAATGCTTGCTCTATTGTAGACTCTGTATTTATTGATTCTCCCAGTGAGATTACGTTGCCTTTGGAAAATATAGCTATTGACAATGCCAGCTGCCAGGGTGATAGTGACGGAATGATTACCATTGCAGCATCCGGTGGAACGCCAGGCTATAATTACATTTGGGGAGACGGTACTACCGGGCCGACCCTCGGGGGATTAGCTGCCGGTCAGTACGACGTCACCATTACCGATGCAAATTTTTGTGAAGAACCTAAAAATATCACAGTAGGAGAACCAGCATTATTCGAAGTACTCGTAGATACTGCGCAATTACAACAGGTGCTTTGTCCTGCGGATAGTAGCGGTATCATTGTCGTATTTCCCGCTGGCGGAAACGCTGGTATTATTGACTATCAATGGACTGACGACGTCTCTACCAGCTCGGTAGGAATCAACTTAAAAGCAGGAACTTATTCTATCGTGGCGACGGATCCAAAAGGATGTACCGATGATATTCTGGTTACGTTGGAAGAGCCTGATCCGATTGAATTTAATATTGGAGACATTGTGGAGCCACAATGTTTTGGATTTCAGACCGTCGTGACAATTGATACTGCCTTTGGCGGAAATGGTCCCCTCTACGAATTTTCTGTTAACAACGGGCCGAAAGTTCCTATTCAGGGTGCAATACGTGTGCTTGGTGGACAGCCGGCTTTGATTACCGTATTTGACCGTTCGGGTTGTCGAGTAGAAGAAGATATTGTTATTAACCAACCAGCGCAAATTGTCGTGGATCTGGGTGAAGATATTGAAATCCAGTTGGGTGAAAGTGCAGAACTTGATCCTTTTATTGGTTCTATTTTGCCAATAGATTCGATCGTTTGGCAACCATTGGTAGACTTGGTATGTATGGACAGTGCATTTTGTTTGGATGTAACCGTTGCGCCGTTGGAAACACAGATGTATTCGCTGACTATTTTTGATGAAAATGGTTGTAGTGGTTCGGATGATATTTTGGTAGAAATAGACAAGAATCGTAACGTATTTATTCCAAATGCCTTTTCTCCCAATGGAGATGGTAATAATGATTTCTTTAAACCATACATCGGACCGGGCGTAGAAAACATCAACTTTATGCGGGTATTTGACCGTTGGGGTGAAGTGCTTTATTCTACCGATAATTTGACAGACAAATACCTTCCTTCTGACCTGGATCAAACGGGATGGGATGGCACATTAAATGGAAAACGAATGAACCCTGGTGTGTACGTGTACATTATGCAGGTGCAATTTGTGGATGGACAAGTGCTCTTGTACCGAGGAGATATCACGTTGTTGTATTAAGGAATACGCTTAGTTTCTATCGTGATTACTTGATAGATAAATTTAAAAATCCCCTGATCCGTGAATGGTCAGGGGATTTTTTTATTAGAAAGAACAGAGGCTGGCGTTAGCCCCCAAACCCCTATTATTTAGTTAACCCCCTATTATTCCGTTTGATTACGTCTTTCCGAAAAGATAAACACCCCAAAAAAGGTGATCAATCCATTTATGATTAATAGTTCGAAGCCAAATTTATACCCAAAAAATAATTGTTCTGAATAATAATTTATAAAAAAAGTAAGAATTGGAGAAGCGATACAGATGGCTGGAGTCAGGCGATCGGTTACATCCCGGTCGATAAAAAACCCAAATGAATACAGTCCAAGTAATGGACCATAAGTATACATGGCGACCGTAAATATTTGTTTGATCACGGCTTGATTATTTACAAAATAAAAAATCAGGATGACAAAAAATAGCAGCACAGAAAATCCGACATGAACCATAAATCGTTTACTTCGTTGCTCATTTTTGATAGATTCTTCCGCCGCTTCATCTGTGTCAAATCCCAGGATATCAACGCAAAAAGAAGTCGTCAGTGCCGTCAAAGCTGAATCAGCACTGGAATATGCCGCAGCAATTAATCCAAGGATAAAAACCACCCCAACAGTCGGTCCCAGATGTCGCAGCGCAATGGTAGGATATAATAAATCAGTATCCATTTTTGCTACGCCGTTTACAATCTTAGTTGGTATTTCAATGCCGACTTGATTGGTGTAAATGTATAGCAAGGCTCCAAGGGTTAGAAAAAGTAGATTGGCAAAAACCAATACAATCGAAAACCAGAACATATTTTTTTGTGCATCTCCAATATTTTTGCAGCTAAGATTTTTTTGCATCATATCCTGATCAAGGCCCGTCATAACGATGGCCATCGAAGCTCCCCCCAGCAATTGCTTAAAGAAATTTTTTGAATCAGACCACCCTTCTTCAAAAAAGAAGACTTGGGAGTAAGAGGAACCCCGGACACGCTCATAAATTTCAGGCAAAGAATAATTAAGCTTGTTCGCAATAACTACGACGGTGAGAATGACCGCAGTCAACATACAGAAGGTCTGTAAGGTATCCGTCCAGACGATGGTCTTAATACCACCTCTAAAAGTGTAAACCCAGATCAGCAAAATGGTCAGTAATACCGTTATCCAGAAGGGAATACCGTAGGCATCCATCACGAATCGTTGTAATACGATAGCGACCAAATAAAGTCGAAAGGATGCACCTATTACGCGTGATAGTATAAAAAAAGAAGCACCTGTTTTATAAGAAGCCGGACCAAATCTTTGGTCAAGGTAAGAATAAATAGAGGTAAGTTTTAACCGATAATACATCGGCATTAATACGGTCGCAATCACCGCGTAGCCAATCAGATAACCAAGTACCATTTGCATATAAGAAAACTGGCTGTCATTGACCCACCCCGGAATGGAAATAAAAGTTACTCCTGATAAAGACGCTCCAATCATCCCAAAAGCGACCAGGTACCAGGGAGACTGCCGACCAGCCGTAAAAAAATCCTGATTGCTGGCAGCTTTCCCTGTAAAAAAAGAAATCCCCAAAAGCAGTAAAAAGTAAGCGACGACGATGACCAGGATAAGGCCTGCGCTGAGTTGTTCCATAGTTGTTTGATAAAATTAGATCGAGTATCCTCGGAGGAAACCAAAAACGCGAAGATAGCAACTTGCATTGAACCAACAAATCACAGTGCCTTTATGATGAACAAAGTGTCTCGGTAACTGGTCTGGAAATTCAATATTCCTAAATCAATATTCGATATTCATTATTTTTTAATATCTGTCAAATTATTCCTGTAGCTTGGGCCCAAAACAGAGGTCTCCGGCATCTCCCAGTCCTGGTACGATGTAAGATTTGGCTGTTAGTTCTTCGTCTTTGGCACCCATCCAGATATGAGCTTTTGGGTAAAGTCTCCGAATATAATTATAGCCGTAGTCGGACGCTATCGCCGTGCAGATATGCATGGCAGTAGGCGTTCCGTATTCTTCGAGAGAACGGATAGCTACGTCCATGGAAGCGCCGGTGGCCAGCATTGGGTCTACAATAATGAGCGTTGCATCGGTCAGGTCAGGACAAGTGACGTACTGCAGATTGATTTCGAAGGTACCATCTTTGTGGTGCATTCTATAAGCCGAAATAAAAGAACTTCCTGCCTGATCTAACGTATTAATAAAACCCTGATAAAAAGGTAACGCTGCCCGTAGAATGCCAGCAACGACTACTTTTGAAGTAGGCACCATACAATTGGCGATGCCCATCGGTGTTTCGACCTCTTTTGGTTCGTAAATTAGCCCCTTGCTGATCTCGTATGCCATGATTTCTCCAATACGTTCCATGTTGCGACGAAAACGCATTCGGTCCTGCTGGATATTGACATCGCGAAGTTCTGCAATAAATTGATTAATAATAGATTGGTGGTCTGCAAAGTTGTAAGTCATCAAATGTTTACTTTTATTTAGGTATAAAACTAAAAAATTTTTATTACTTTTAGACCTTTGTATTAAGACTTATTTTAACTATGTCTAAAAAGAACCACCAATCCGATTCTAATCAAGGTCCACAAAGTGGCGAAATTTCTATCATCCGTGATATTCTGATGGGTTCGCAGATCTCAGAATACGAAGAGAGATTTGACCAACTAGACCAACGACTAAATCAACTTGAAGAAATTTTTCACCAAAGAATTGACCATTTAAACGTTACCATTACCGAACGGCAGGAACAGTCAAACCGGGATTTTTCCGACCGAATGGACCGATTGGAAAATATGATTGCCTCCAGTATCGAAAATCTAAATAACAAAATTGATAAGGTGACCAATGATGACAAGAAAAAACTTGGTAAGATGATGGCCGAAATAAGCCAAAAGTTAATCGGTGAGTAAATAAATTTGTTCCCACACTTTAAAGAACGGTATATAAGAACTTGTCTAAATTTCTATTAACTGAAAAATCTATGAATAGTTCTTCCTCTTCTCCATCGCCCGAAGAAGAAGCACAGCTGCTCCAACAGTTGCGTCAGATATTGTTGTCCGAAGACCGGGAAGCATTGACCGCTATTCGTGAAACACTAGAAAACGAAGCACAACTTTCTGAAAAGATATCCCCCATTATTCGACAACACCTCGATTTTTTAAAAGAAAATTTTCGGGAAGAATACGGGACTATTATCGAAGAAATCGTCACCAAAAAACTCTCCGAGTCGCAAGATGAGATTGTTAATATGATCTTTCCCAGACTGAATACAATCATAAAAAAATATATAACGGCACAGTTTCAAATGCTAAAGGAAGGAATCGATGGTCAGGTAAAAAATATGCAAAATCGGTTTTCTCCAAAACACATCTTCAACCGATTTTTTGGCCCCTCCGAAAGTGAGATGATGATGAGTCAACTAGATCATCCCGAAATTCATGAAATATATTTGGTACAAAGAGAATCAGGATTACTATTGGGTAGCTACGCAAAAAAAACGAACACGGATCAGGATGTAATTGCTGGTATGTTAACGGCTATTAAGTCCTTTGCAGAGGATGCATTTAACCTGGGGAAAGAAGACCTGGAAATGATTCAATACGAGAATTATAAAATTTTTCTGCAAAATATGCCCGCCTATTATTTCGCAGTTGCAATGACCGGATCAATATCTACATCAGAAAAAGAAAATTTATCTAATAAATTAATTACTTTTGCCGAACAAAATATACCTTTCGATATAAAAAATGTCAATTCAACTTTAACCGATCAAATATCTGTTGTCCTAGGCAAAGATTTTGAACAATTTAATATCCAACAACAATAGAATACTCATGCTAAGCAAAAAAGTAATTCTGACTGGTAGTTTTGGGGTAGGTAAAACCTCCTTGTTTGAAAGGTTTATCAATAATAAATTTGAAGATAAATATCTTACCACTATTGGTGTTAAGGTTGGTAAAAAAATGGTCCATACTGAAAAGGGTGATCTTTCTATGATGATTTGGGATATAGCAGGAGAAGTAGCTCAAAATAAAGTCCCGACTTCTTATTTTTTGGGAACCAGTGGAATCATTTATGTTTTTGATGTAACTCGTCCCTCAACCTTCGGTAATTTGGAACAGGATATTGATTATCTAAAAAGTATTAACAAGCTGACAACGATTAGGATAGTAGGAAATAAAAAAGATTTAATTTCTGAAGAAGCACTAGAAACACTTGCTAAAGAAATTTCTTTACCCATTGATCTCTTCACCAGCGCCAAAACTGGTGAAAATGTAGCAAAACTTTTTGAAGACTTTGCGGTTAATATGATTGGTTAAGGATCGTTAAGGAACAACGATCTAATAGATTCAGAATTATGACTCATGTTTTTTGTGCCTAACTTCGTTTAAAATACGCGCCATAGCTACGGCTATGTCTGTGTTTTTCAACTCGTTATACACAAAAACTACCTACTCAAAATTTCTTAATCTATTTAATTCTTGTTCCTGACAGAATAAATCACAATTCTATATTTCCTCTCTTCCGCCACGCTGCGTCCATAAAATGGTTATTGTGAACTAGTGCCGAAGGCACTATAACCGGGCATATTGATCAACGTAGGAACAAGGCATTGCCTTGTTCCTACGTTGATCTGTTAACTCGACTTTCTCTGCGGTCTTTTTTAGTTTTTCAAATACTTTAGAGGGCGATACCTATGCGTTAGAGGGACCGATTAACTAATCACTAATCAACGGTTCTTGGGAAAAATTTAACAACTTGAAATACATACTAATTTAGTGCCCCAAGCATTAGGTAAAAGGCAATATGGGCGCTGTTATTTTTAGTCTGGACAAGGCATGACGGAACGTTTCTGAAGGATGAATGTCCATTGGACGTTCAAATGAAGAAACCCCTGGTGGACGGGATGGCCCTCGAAGTTATGCCATACAGGCTGACCGAGAACTCTTACCACTTAGGTTTTGTTATCTTTGAATAACGTATTCTCGGTCAGCCTGCGTAGCATGATGAGGAATTTTCTTTAATAGACTTGTTACCCTTTAACAAATTGGCTCTATAAATAGCCTTTTGTCCTTAATTCTTAAAGGGTAACAAGTCTAATCCAAAAAAGCGCTTTTTCATGAAAAAATATATCTTCTATCTGCTTTTCCTGATGTTTTTTGGTACCAGCCTGGAAGCACAGGGTACTTTTCAACCCAAACGGATTGACAATACTCCAGTGGGTATTATTTACGATAAGGAATTCACCTTTGATATTCGTCTACATACATACGGTTTTGCGCTGGGAGTAAATGTCGGTCGAATCAAAACTTATTATCGCACGCGTTTTTACCAATTCGAAATTGGAGAATTAAGGCATACCAAAGAAAATCGGCAAAGCTTTGATTATCAATCCGGTATCAATGGTCGTTCCTCCCGTTCGTTTATTTTCGGAAAACGAAATAGTCTATTTGCACTCAGAGCAGCCGTGGGCGAGAAAAAATATTTAACAGAAAAGTCCAAAGATCGAGGACTTTCGGCGGGATATACTTATTCATTTGGTCCTACTTTGGGAATTCTTAAGCCTTATTATTTAGAATTTTTCCGCTCCGAAAACGGGCGAGACTTTTTAAGTACCGAAAAATACTCAGACGAAAATGCCAGTGCTTTTCTGGATGAAAGTAATATTTTTGGCTCCGCAGGATTTTCGCGCGGCCTAAAGGAGATTTCTTTTGTTCCTGGTTTTCATGCCAAGGCGGGCGTTCACCTTGACTGGGGTGCTTTCGATGAATTTGTTAAAGCGATTGAAGCAGGTTTTATGTTGGATGTTTTTGTTAAAAAAATTCCTATTCTAGTAGAAAATAACGATATTGTTAATGCCGAAAATCGGCCATTTTTTCTAAACCTTTATTTAAATATTCAACTAGGTAAACGTTGGTAACAGCGATTGCTAGTTTATAAATATAATAACCAATATGCTGGATTTACCCATCATTGACAAATCAGAAAAAGATCCTGTTCGCCGCAAGCCAAACTGGCTACGGGTCAAATTGCCCATCGGCGAGTCTTATAAAAAAGTAAGAAATTTAGTTGACCAATATAAATTAAATACTATTTGTCAAAGTGGTAATTGCCCTAATATGGGAGAATGTTGGGGCGCAGGCACAGCTACTTTTATGATTTTAGGAAATACTTGTACGCGATCTTGCTCTTTTTGTGCGGTAAAAACGGGAAGACCAGGAGAATATGACGAGGATGAACCCCGCCGAGTTGCCGAAGCCATCAAATTGATGGAGGTAAAACACGCGGTGATCACTTCTGTAAATCGGGATGAAAGAAAAGACCGAGGTGCCGAGATTTGGTATCAGACCGTCGTACAAACCAAGGCGGCTAGTCCTGCGACGACTATCGAAACCCTCATTCCGGATGTACGTGCTACCTGGGATGCACTCGAAAGAATGATCAGTGCTGGCCAGGAAGTTGTTTCGCACAATATGGAAACAGTCAAGGGCCTCTACCGGAAAGTAAGACCTCAGGCAAAATATGATCGTAGTCTGGAACAAATTCAGCGAACCAAAAATTTCGGTAAGCGAACAAAATCCGGAATTATGGTAGGACTTGGTGAAAAGAAAGAAGAGGTATTTGAAATTATGGATGATCTGGTTGCTCACGGTTGTGATGTGTTAACCATCGGCCAATATTTACAGCCGACAAAAATGCATCTGGACGTAGTGGAATATGTTCATCCTGATATATTCGAAATGTATAAAGAGGTGGGATTACAGAAAGGGCTGGAATACGTAGAGAGTGGCCCGCTGGTAAGATCTTCTTATCATTCAGAGCGACATTTGTAGATCTATTGTGAATAAGGAATGTTGATAAAAATGAATTTATTTCTCATCCCCAAGCAGCCAATCATTCGCAATGATTGGCTGCTTTTTTTACTAAGGATCATTAATAACAGTGCGGTAACTTTTTAGATTAGCTAATTTTTGAGATTAACTTTCAAATAGGGATTGTTTTTTCGCTGTTAGCTGGTTAGCAGTTGGCTAGTTGGCTTCCCTCATTCGTGAAATACGTTGAAGAGAAGCCAACTAGCTAATAGCCAACAGGCTAACAAGCCAAATTTTTAATGCAATCACCTTCAAATTAAAAGTTACCGAACCATTGTTAATAAGGAATATAGTTTATTCTAATGTTATAAATACTCGTATGAATTATGGCGCAGGATTAGGAATCTCATTTTGTACTGCTTCGATTGCTTTTTCCATTTCTTCCGTTATTTCAAATTTGGGACTATTGATATTTTCTTTTAATTGGTCCAGTGTAGTCGCACCAATAATAGTGCTGGTGATAAATGGGCGCGTATTGATATAGGCAAGGGCCATTTGGGTAAGACTCATATTATTTTCTTGCGCAATTTTCAGGTATCGTTCCGTCGCATTATAACACTGGTCGCTTCTGTAGCGTCCCATTTGTTTAAATGAATTGAGTCGATCAGTTGGTTTATCAGTTTTCTTGTGATATTTTCCGGAGAGTAATCCAAAGGCCAGTGGAGAATAAGCGAGCAAACCCACTTTTCGCTTAATCGCCATTTCAGCCAATCCAACTTCAAATGTACGGTTGAGCAGACTATAAGGATTTTGGATACTAACGGGTCTAGGCAAATTATGTTTGGCAGACTCTTCCAGATAACGCATCATACCGTAAGGGGTTTCATTGGAGATACCGAAATGTCGAATTTTTCCCGCTTTGATCTGATCATTAAGGGTGTTGAGTACTTCATAAATATTGTCTACCCACGGATCATCAGGTTGGTGAATATAACTACGTTTTCCAAAAAAATTCGCATTGCGTTCGGGCCAGTGCAATTGGTATAAATCAATATAGTCACTCTGTAATCTTTTTAAACTACCATCCAAGGCAGTTTTGATGGAGGCGGGAGAAAAATCAAGGGGCTGCCGAATCCAGGTAATTCCTTCGGAAGGTCCTGTAATTTTGGTTGCCAGAATTATCTTTTCTCGGTCTTTTCGTTTTCCCAACCAAGAGCCAATAATTTTTTCGGTGCTGTGTGCCGTTTCTTTCCGTCCCGGAACAGCATACATCTCAGCTGTATCAATAAAATTAACTTCGTGATCAATGGCGTAGTCGAGTTGTTCGTGTCCTTCTTTTTCAGAATTTTGCTCTCCATAGGTCATGGTTCCTAGACAAATTTCCGAGACCTTGAGGTCGGTGGTACCGAGTGTATTGTATTTCATAAAAATAAGTGTTAAAAATTTGACGACTCGTTATTTTCTGATGCTACCAATAAGAAATGGCTACAAATCTGTTAACATTCCTAAGGATCGTTTAAAAAATAAGTTATTCTTTTAATGATCCTAAGGCTATTGGCTTTTATTTTCCATGGCAAGCGCAGCTTTCATTTTCCGATACAATTCTGTATTATCAAAAATTCCGGTAAAGTTTTCTGATCCCGGTCCGTAGGCAAATACAGGAACCATCGTTCCCGTATGACGCCCATAAGAAAAATCAGGTTTCACTTTATTAAGTTTTGAGCCTTCTTTAATAGTCAATCCTCCTGTTTCGTGATCGGCAGTTACAACGACCAATGTTTCTCCATCCTTTTCTGCAAAGTTGAGCACTTTCTCAATTGCTTCATCAAAATCTTTAAGCTCAGACATAACATATTTAAAATTAGTAGCGTGACCACCAAGATCAATTTGCGAACCTTCAATCATCATAAAAAATCCATTTTCACTTCTTGATTTTAAAAACTCTGCGCCCATCTTACTAGCGTAAGGAAGGTAATTACGTCCGGTAATTTTGGTTAACGGATCATCGTCAGCGGTAAAATAAACAAACTTTTTATCTGCTTTGGGATGGACATCTTGTAAGCGCTGATGCGTAATAAAGTCTTCTATTTGATAACCTTTATTCTCCATTTCTCTGGATAAATTTCGATTATCAGAATCTCGTCGGTCAAAGTATTTTTTACCACCCCCTACTAAAAAGTCTACGCCAGAGTTGGCAATTTCCTCCGCAATAGGCTCCGTAAAAGCTCTTAACTTTTGGTGTGCCATAAAAGTAGCTGGCGTAGCATTTACCAAAGCGGAGGTAACAACGATTCCCGTCATCATATTTTTTTCTTCTGCTTCCTCCAATATAGACTTCACAGGTATTCCATCTTTATCTACTCCAACTCCATTGTTGTATGTTTTTACACCACAGGCCATTGCCGTACCTCCCGCTGCGGAATCCGTCACCAGATTATCATATGAATGTGTTTTCATCAATCCAGTAAACGGGAATTTTTCAAAATTCAAGAAGTTATCGTTTTCGTAGATACCCGCACTAATTTGTGTCAAGCCCATACCGTCCCCGATCATTAAAATTATATTTTTTGCAATTTTTCCCTGATTTGGATTTGGGACAGAACGAACGGATATTTCACTGACGGGTAATGCCGTGCGAGAAGATCCACAATTAAGCAAAATCATGGGAATAAATAAGATAAGAAATATTGCTCTCATTTAAAATAGTATCTAGTCTGTTGTTTACGATAAGAAAAAGATCCAAATAAAACAGTTTACTCAACGAGGACAAATCTTTTTCCGGGGAGGGTTTTGATTAATCCTTTAAATTCTAATTGCAAAATCAGGGTAGCCATTTCGCTACTATTTAGTTTCGCCTGATAAGCCAGTTGATCAATGTTTATTTGGTGCGTTTCTCCAATTAAGTTCAAAATATTTTTTTCGTTCACGTCAAGATCTGGAAACAAGGCAGTTTGATTTTGTGTTGGCTTATCTGCTTCCGTCCATCTCATTACATAAGCGATATCTTCTGCTGATTCCAGCAACTGAGCTTTGTGTGCCTTTATCAGATGATTGCAGCCTTTGCTAAACGGATCATTGACTCTGCCTGGTAATGCAAATACGTCTTTGTTATATCCATTTGCTAACTCAGCCGTAATCATGGAACCACCCTTCCTGGCTGTTTCAACTACAATAACTGCATCAGACATGCCAGCCACTACTCCATTACGCATAGGAAAATGTTCTCTTTCTGGACCTTTATCTGGACCAAATTGTGTAAGAATTCCTCCTTGTTCCAACATTCGAGCGGCAATTGGTTTATGAGCAGCTGGATAAATCTGACTCATCCCATGTCCCAAAACCCCTACCGTCGGAATCTGTAAAGATAAGCATTTCTGATGGGCTGTCACATCGATTCCGTAGGCCAAACCACTAATAATTAAAACGTTGTATTTTGCGAGACCTTCCACAATCTCCTCACAATGTATTTTACCACTTTTAGTAGGTGTTCTAGTCCCAACAATTGAAACAATACGATCAGCATTCAAGTTTGCATTACCTTTGTAATATAAAATCATTGGGCTATCTGAAAAAGGCTTTAAACGAGAAGGATAATCCGGATCGGTAAAGAAAAGTGGCTTGATTTTATGCTCATTTATAAAAGAAAGGTCAGGAGCACTTAAAGCTTCCGGGTCTGCGTTGGCAATATTATTCGCAATAGCGGCTGAAATTCTGGGAATCTTTCCTAAAGTTTTTTTATTTTGACTAAAAACTGCTTCTGCACTACCACATGCCCTGATAAGTAATCGGGCTGTCCATAGGCCGACCATGGGTATTTTAGTAAGCGCTATTTGATAAGTTAAAGTATGGTTCATATATTTCACATTCAATTTTGTACAAAATAAGGATGTCTGACAACTTCTGACGGTAAGTTAATGAAGAAGTTTTAATACTGCATCAATCATTTATAAAACATTTATTAATACTATGGCTAAGAAAAAAAAATCTTTACTACCTGGGCTGGAAATTATGATTATTGTCGTGTTTTTTATCAGCTTTATACTTTTTGCTGTTCCACGTTGTAATGAAAAACGCCTGGAATATGCCAGCACAAATGCCGCAGATGCTCCAGCAAGTAATCTTGGAGAAGACGAAAGTAGTTCAGTCTCTACGGTTGAACCGACGCCAGATAGTATACTTGTACCAGCTACGATTGTTCCTGCGGTCCCGGTGCAGGCCACAACTACTCCTGATCTCCAGACCACTTCTATTTCAACACCAACAACAGGAGTGGAAAATGGTACCAGCTTATTCGTAACTATCGACGGTCTTAATATTCGTCGTGGTCCCAGTCTGGATAGTGCCATACTCAACAAGCTGGTTTTATTTGAAGAGGTATTTTTTCTAAATGAAATCACTCCATTTACAGAAGAAATCTCTTTAGGTACTACCATCGCTAACGAGCCATGGGTGAAAGTAAAAACGGTCCGTGGCGGGGAAGGATGGGTCTATGGAGCGGGCGTTTATTACTATAAAAGAAAATATCCCGGAATGGAAGAGTAAATTTTCGGTTTATAATTTTTAACCAATACATCAGCTCGACTTTGGCCAAACTTTGCTGTTGGCTGTTGGCATTTGGCATTTGGCTGTTGGCTTCCCTAAAACGTGAAGAGATTAGTTGTTTTATTACTGCAATTGAATTAAGACACTATGCTTCATCTTTTTCCATCACTTTATTTAATCGCTATTCCTAACTCAACAGCTAATGGCTAAAATCGAGGTTGGCCCTCTTTTAAATAAAAGAGGGCCAACTGGCAAATAAACGAACCAAACAACCAACTAAGGATCATTAAAAGAATAACTTATAACATTTGACTGCTTTTTTAAATCCCAGCCAGATCAAACTGATATAATTTATGTTGTTCAATCAACTGAATTAACTGATAGGACATTTTAAGTTGTTCTCCATACTTTAATTTCTCCAATCCTTTTGCCCAGGATTTATAATCTGTCAGGTCGTACTTTTTCAGGCTTTTAAATTTGCCCTGATTCAGATAATGGCTGTGATCCCGAAAACTCTCCCAGGCACTATTATATTTCCGGTAGCAACTTCCTCTCTGTTTAAGAGACATACCCGTCCATTCAGCAGTGCATTTGATTCCAAAATGATTTTTGCCTTTAATGGTAATTTCACTTTGTCCTGCAAAACTGTGAAATATCCCATTGGCTAAAATAATAGACGCGGGAATTTGAAACCTTTCCTGTTCTGTAATCGCAACCTGACCAAATCGTTCGATATAATTTTGGATGGTCCATTCATCGATTTCTCCCAATGGCTGGATATTAGCTGATGGCTGTTCCTTGGTGTTTGTGCCAGTTTCCTGGAAAGAGACATTGTCCATAAATCCAGATTTGTTGTTGGTCACCGAAGATAAAACCGTAGTTTCTTCCGTTAATTTTTTAGATTTACTTTTCCTCGATTTCAAAGTTGGCTGATGCTCGTCAACCGCTTCCTCTACTTTTAGAGGAGCGTTAAGATTAAGTTGAAAAGTGAGATCTTTCTTTAGAAAGATGAAACACAGAATTCCAAAGACAACAATCTTCAACCAATTGGTCTGGGCATACACCCACCAGTGACTTTTCCAGAAAGTCTTTTCCATGATTATGATGTTTTATTACTCAAAAAAAGAATAGTGCTTTGATAGTTTACCAGTATTATCTGGTTACTACCTCGATTACTACAAATATAAAACAATATGTTTCTAATTCCTAATTTTTAAAACATTTTTTAATTGTGCATATATTTTGTCAACATTTCTTAGGGAAGATTAACGGAGATTTCGTAGATTTGTCGTCAGCCCTTAAAAGCCTTTTTGCTTTATTCCAAACAAATATCATGAATATTTATACACGCGTTCGTAGATGGTGCCTAGCAATACCTATTGTTCTCTTTTCTTTTTCCCAGGCAGAAGCTCAATTACGGATAAGCAGCGGTTATGATTTAAGCTTTACAAATGCTACGACAGCCAATGAAATACTCGATAATTTTAATACTGCCAACCCAAATGCCATTAGTCCATTTGGTACTTTCGGGTTAAGCAACGGCTTGCTTTTTGGACTTCGTTACGAGTTAGAATTTCTGGGTGTGGAAGTAAGTTGGATCTACCGCTTTGATGATGAAGAAGCGGTGGTATCTGAAATCGATGACGTGACCAATTCTGTCAAATTATTAGGAAGGTTCCAGACTTTTTCTTTTGGAATAGACAATCAGTTTGACTGGTTTTCGTATGGTGGGTCCGTTGATTTTAATATCACAAATATTAAAGCCAAATTAAATGAGCAAGACAGTAAGGCACAATTTTTAAAGGAAAATAATTATAGTGGGACTTTTTATCTGGGTTTTAGTACGCCACGATCCAACCAGATAAGATTATCGTTTCGTCCCTTTGTGAGAATACCTTTGACCAATATTGATTATAAAGATCTGGATATAAATTTAAACGGAGAGACTACTGTTACTGATGCGCAAGGACGTCCGATGATCTTTGGTCTGAGAGTAATTTTTACAAATGGCTAAAAAAAGAGAGGAAGGTAACCGGGTGGCTACCTTCATTATGCATTATGTGATGATAATATCTTTCCTCTCCTAATAATTCACCATTATCATATTTTTTGTGATGGTCCCTTGGTCGGTGGTAATTTGATAATAATATACACCTGCCGCAGGTAAATCACTTTTATTTATTTCTACCACTTGTCTACCTTTCGGATAAATCGCGTTTGTTGCTTTGATTAAACCTCCTCTATTATTTAATATTGCTATGCTTGCCAATCCGGCTTTGCACATTTCAAAACTTATCTGTGTACGATCAGAAAAAGGATTAGGGTAATTAGTTGCACTCACCTCTTCTACTTCTACTGCCGCTCCCATATAAAGATCTGAAACAATAATATAGGTACTCTTGCTAGCCCAGTTTCCACCAAAATCTTCTACCCATAAATCAATCTTGTGTTTACCTAAATCTTTGGCTGTAAATTCCATTTTATCCATCGCAGCACTCGTCGGAGCAGTTGTGCCCGAACGATGCTTTTCAATTTTTAAATTTTTAATACCAATATTATCAAAACTCCCAAGATTGATTTCCCGCGCAGAAATTGTTCTTACTCGGTCTTCCTCCGTAAAATTTATCGCTAGTCCGTTTATACAGTATACCACAGGCAATACCTTATCAACTGTATAACGAACATCTGCCGACGCTTGACCTTCTACCCCACTAAATGGAAAAAGTAATATTATCCCTGCCAGCAAATACCATGTTATACTATATCGCATGCAAATTATTTTGGAAAAATGGAGGGAGGTAATTCTTTCTTTCTTTAACAAAGGTTTCTTTCTTTAACAAAGGTAACGGGATTGACTGCCTGATGATATACCTTCTTATAGGTAAATTTAATATTATTAATTTTTAATTATAATAATTTAAAAAAGTGGCTACCCCGACATACGAGATAGCCACTTACTATTTTCAATATCTGCCCGGGGACAGATAATTACTTCG
>ENA-ORXT01000568-ORXT01000568.1-marine-metagenome-genome-assembly--contig:-NODE-568-length-57202-cov-174.460989_pt1 | contig 57202 bp, 37 predicted proteins | sample MGYA00237868_ERZ511482 | MGnify/ENA metagenome assembly ERZ511482 | reverse complement strand
AAGACTCGATTCAAGGGACGAGATGCTAATCGTATTAGGTATGTATAGATGACACGGGTCTTCTGGAATCACAATGCTGCCATCGGTAGTCATGCTGTCTGGCATCATGGTATCTATCATCATGGTATCAATATTCACATCACACATGCCATCGCTGATCATGATTGTATCAATCCCCTATGATATCGCTCCTTTAATAAATCTTTCATGTAGAGGTTCACTTCCCATTGAGACGTGATAGGCAGCTGAGTATAAGGCATCTTGGTCATGTACGGAAATGGTCCAAATTCAGGTGTGATAGTCATCAAAACAGCTCCAGCTTTTTTTCGAGAGTCTATGATTTTATCCCACCAAAGCAGGTGCGTGTCCACAGTGGTCGCCCACTCGGGTGTTCTCGGATCTGGAATTTGCGGCCCTTCAGAAAAACCAACTCTGGCATGTATATGATCTGACCGGGTAATGGCTAAATCCACATGTTCCTGCTGGTCTTCTAATAAAGATTCGGAGACACAGCACCAATGCGAAAAGTCAGCGGTGATGCGCATCTTTGGAAATTTCTCAAAATAAGCTGACATGCCGTTCGCGGTAAAACTGAATTTTCCCCGATGGGTCTCGTGCAAGATCTTGACACCTGTCTCTTCTCCTATCTGATTAGCTAGACTAATGAATTGAACATTTTGATCAAAGCTGTAATAGTCCTTTCCAGTTTGGATATTGACAAACAATGGTTTTGACGAACAGGCATTTCTCAGATGAGCCTCGTAGGTCTTAATACTCTGCAGGAAATCACCTTCGATAACGCCTCCCCACAGCGCAATGATTTTTAACTGCAGCGCTTCTGCAGTTTTTTTAATTAAATCTTTCGCAACACTATCATAAGGCAAGATGATTTCTGCACCGTCATATCCGGCCTCCTTGATCTTATGCAGAAAAGGCACATAGCCTAAATGCTCGGAACCCCAATAGGGGCAAAAAAATTCTATTTTCATAATTATTCAGGCTATGATAAAACTACATTGACTCTTCATTGGCTTGCAACTTAAAGTCCAAGACATCTGGTCGCACAAATGGTTTTGAGAGGTCTTCCGTGCCTTTATAAGCATACGGATCAGTACCCGCTACCATAAATATATCTCTCAAGTCGTGAGTGAATTCTAAGCGGCCATCTTGGTTCCAAGGGAGCATAGACTCCGCACTACTATAGTGTGACACTAAGGCCCGGCGAAAGCGATTCTCGGTCTTATTCTTGAGTGACATATGTAATAGGTAGCCATTAAAATATATGACGCTGCCAGACTTGACTTCCACTTTGAGATAGTCGTCTTTAGTATAGGGATCTAGATGAGCGCATTCTACATCTGCGAATTCCTCATTAGTATTCTCTACTCTCTTCCTTATAAATCCATCTTTGTGAGAGCCAGGAATGACCCATAGACAGCCATTTTCTTCATCCGCATCTTCCAGTGCCAACCAAACGCCTATTAAGGATCTATCTCTAGTCGGTATAAAATATTCGTCTTGATGCCAAGCCTGACCCTTCTTGCCAGGAGCTTTCATAAAGAGCATTGTCTGAAGGCATTTTACGTTAGGACTAACAATTTGACTGAGTACGTCTGCTATTTTTTTATCGGACGCTGAGTCCTTTATCAGTGGTGATATTTTATGAGGAAAATGAATAGCAGCATATTTTTTCAATAGTTGTTCTTCAGTTAACTCATCATGATTCAGTCCTGCGCCTTCTACTTCTCCCCGCTTACCACTGACAATAGCCGTGGCCTCTTCCTTAAGGTCTTCAATGGATGCAGCATCAATAGTATTGGGTCCGATGAGATAACCCCATTCTTTATAAAAATCAATATTTTCTTGGGTGAGCTTACCCTGAATGACTGCGTTTTCTTTTTTCATAGTTATATATTTTGAGTGGCTTTTATTTACATTATTAATTATCTAAGCATCTTTCAGTTCTATCTAATTAGATGTTTCTTTCCAAATCATTTCCATTTCTTCCAAACTTTTTCCCTTAGTCTCAGGTACGAATTTCCAGATAAAGATCAAGGCTAAAATACCCATGATACCATATACCCAGTAGGCAAATCCGTTATGAAATTTTTCAATGAGAAAGCTATTTTTATCCATGATGGGGAATGTCCATGACACTATATAATTTGAAATCCACATGACGGCTACAGCAAGTGCCATGGCCTTACCCCGTATTTGGTTGGGGAATATTTCAGATACCAGTACCCATGTCACTGGTCCCCAGCTCATGGCAAAACTGGCCACATAGAGGACCATACAAAGTAAAGCGAATACACCTGTAGATTGTAAAAAGAAGAGTGTACCTAAGATGAACATAGAGCAGGCCATCCCAAAAGCTCCAATCATCATGAGCGGTCTTCTACCCATCTTATCAACAAAGTAGATGGCTACCACAGTGAAAATCAAATTTACGGCCCCTATAATTATGGTCTGTAATAATGCAGCATCAGTAACGGATCCCATACTTTTAAATATTTCGGGGGCGTAGTATAAGACTACATTAATTCCCACAAACTGCTGAAAAATACACAATAGCATACCTATTACAATAACTGGTACTCCATAGGATAAAAGTTTCCCTGAGCTCTGCCCTACAGTTTTCAATATCTCATTGCTAATTTCTTCCGCTTTTGCAGCCCCATTTACTTTAGTCAGTATCTCAAGAGCTTGTGCTGATTTGCCTCTGAGGATCAAGGACCTTGGAGTGTCAGGGACCATCAGTAACATCAATAAGAATAATATTGCGGGAATCGTTTCGGAGGCGAACATCCAGCGCCACCCTACAGTATTCAGCCACATATCATCTCCTTGGCCAGCTATATAATAATTAACAAAGTAAACAACCAGCATTCCGAAAATAATCGCAAATTGATTCATTGAAACCAATTGACCCCTTATCTTCGAGGGAGCTATTTCGGCAATGTAAAGCGGAGAAAGCATAGATGCCAAGCCCACTCCGATGCCTCCGAGAATCCGATAAGCGATAAATACGTAAATTAAGTTGTGGTCTCCTTCGCCCAAAGGCTTAATGAACATTTCGGGCATGGCTGAACCTAAAGCGGATAGTAGGAAGAGAAATGCTGCGAGTATCATCCCGTTTCTTCTTCCAAATCTTTTACTTACCCATCCTCCAATAATTCCGCCAATGATGCAGCCTATTAATGCGCTCGATACCAACATGCCCAATCGAGAATTAGCCGATGTCTCATCTAATCCGAATGGAAGTATAAAGAAACTTTCCAAAGCACCTACGGTTCCAGATATGACAGCAGTATCGTACCCAAATAAAAGCCCACCAAGCGTGGCGACCACTGTTAATTTAAGTAAGTAGGCATTTTTCATTGGTTTTTTCATGTGCTGCGATAGTTCGATTTTAAATCCAACTATCTACAATGTCTTAATAATTTCATGCTTCCCAAAAATCATTTGGGTCAATCTGTCGATATTCTATTTCTACTCGTAGCCTAATGCTTTCTTTTTAGTCATACCATGCTAATACCACATATAATCTTGATAGTCTTTCATCTTATAAATCTCGACACCCGCCAATAAAACAGCTCCTAGTCCGTGGGGGTCATTGAGTGGCCTTGGTCGATTGTAATAGTAACTAAGGTCTTGGCGTATATTAAAGCCTTCGCTGATATTGGCGACTTGACCATCTGGTCTGATATTTCCGACGATTCCCCTCCATCCGTTTATAGCAATTGAAGAATATAGCTCGGGTATCCAGCCTTCATTTACTGCCTTAGCTACGCCATAAGTGAACATAGCGGTACCAGAAGTTTCTAAAAAAGAATCAGTTTTATCCAGTAGTTGTCGCCACATGCCATTAGCACTTTGATACCTTGACAATCCGACGATCTGCTCAAACAGAGCTTCCTTTACCTTTTCGCGACCTGGATAATTTTCAGGTATATATTCTAGTAGATCGCACTTTGCCACAATAGACCACCCATTAGCCCTGCCCCAGTGTGCTACGCCTGGTACCCCAAGCTGCTGGCAATAGGAATGCCAGTACAGACCCTTGTTTTTATCAAAAAGTATATCATGAAAGCCTAAGGTGTTTTTGATGGCATCGTCCCAGAAGGAGCTGTCTCCAGATTTTTCACCCATCCGTACTAAGAATGGGACACTCATATACACATCATCTGCCCAGAGTGTGGTATAACCCTTATAGTTCCTACAGAAGATTCCATTATCGGTTCTATCTTGCCCTGATCTCATCCATTCTGTCACTCGCTCCAGTCTTTTGGACCATCGCTTATCTTGCTTAAAGGCACTAGCCTCTATCAGGCTACCATCCATAGCCCCACAGTCATCTAAACGGTCTACCCTGAAATATTGATGATAATTAGGCGCATAGCTTTCGGGTTCAAAATTTTGAAATTGCCGCTCGAAAAATGGCAAATTATCAAATATAAAATCGAAGTTCTTCAGGACGTATTCTTTATAGCTTTCGTCCTCCAAAAGGGCTGACATTCTAAAAAAAGCGATGTTGTTTACGCCGTTCCAATATTTCCAATCTTCGTAGCCACTTTGTAACCAAATATCAGGACTCGCCTCTACACCATCCAATGATTGAATCACAGCTCCACTCTTACTATTCACGAAGGCATGAGAGGTATCAGCGATCATCCGGTCCGCCACTAATCTGATTAAATGCTCCACTTCGCTCTTCTCATGTAGAAAACTCATCTCTTTCTTTTTTTTTAAATTATCGTAATTGTGCTATTGGAAATGGATTAATAGGGTCATCGTCGCCAGCCATGCCCCATATGAAATTATAAGCAGAGGTACCCGCGGCACAGTGTATGCTCCAGGGAGGCGATATGGCTATCTGATCATTCGCTATCCAAAGAACACGAGTCTCTGTCGGCTGACCCATAATATGGGCTGCTGCCTTTCCTTCAGGAATGCCAAAATAAAAATAGGCCTCCATGCGTAATTCATGAACATGGGCGGGCATCGTATTCCAGGCATTTCCATCTTCAGGCGCGGTAATGCCCATCATCAGCTGGCAGGTCTCTACAGTGTGGGGCACGATGTGCTGATACAATTTTCTCTTGTTTGATTCTGTGGTACTGCCCAGCTCGACAACAGGAGCGTCTGAATTCTGAATTAATTTTGCTGGTAGCGATTTGTGAGCAATACAGGCGTTCAGGTAAAATTTTGCGGGCTTTTGAGCATCTGAGCTCTCAAAATGTACCTCTTTACTCTCACTGCCCAGGTATAGCGCATCTTTATTATTCAAATTATACGTAGTGCCGTCGACCGTTACTTTTCCTTCATCGCCCACGTTAATGATACCCATTTCCTTTTTCTGCAAAAAATAGTCTGTCGCAAAAAAATCGATGGACTCCAGTGTCAGTTTCTCATCCACTGGCATGGCTCCCCCCATGATAAATCGATCATAATGAGAGTAAACAAGATTCACTTCATCTTTGGAGAACACCTTCTCTACTAAAAAGTCTTTTCGATTTCGCTGGGTGTCGTATGCCTTCGCATCTTCTGGATGGGCCGCATAGCGGACTTCAAAATTTGTTTTCATATTGTCTATAAGTTTCTAAGCTATGTTTCCATGCAATTTGAGGTTTTGGTCACTAAGCCACATGTAGAGATGTCTAAATGCCTATACTCTAAGTTGAAAAGTGCCAGATAGTATCTATCCTCCTCGCGATGTAACATAGCGTTTCTTATTCGCATCATCTCGCATCACCGATGTGTTTTAAAGCAAGAGGTTTACCATAGCTGATCAGAGGCTATAGTAAAGAGCAACTACCCTGTCATCCATATCTTAATATACGACGCAGTCATATTTTACCACATGGATATACAGTGTAATACGTTTAATCAGTCTTCCTGAGAATAGTCGAGACTGCCAGTATCAATTATTTTCTGGTTCTCTCGATATACGCTGAAGGTGGTGCGCCCGTCAGCATTTTTATCAAACCGGAATTCATCTTCTTGCGATTCAAATCTTATGTCGAGAACACTTTTATCATCATTCCAGCTGGTCACTGGCTTTTCAGATCCCAACATTGGGTACAGGAGGATTTTAAAGTTAGGTGCCACGGCCCTAGCTCTAATCGATAGACGTCTTACCTGTGTGTAGTTCCCATGCTTTGGGTCGTAGATGTTCATCGCTGTTTCGTCCAAGCCTTCACAGTCTAAGATACGCACCAGCAATCTACGGTTACCCTGTTCCTCTCTTAGTATAATATCTTGTTCATGACCATCCCTTAGCGTCATATCCTCGATATAAATATCTTTAGGTAGTGCCATGAGCCATTCGTATAAATGAACCTTGTCATCTTTCTGGATATCATCTGCGATCAGCACGTAGGGATGGTCGCCCCTGACTAAGCCTGCGGTGCGAAATGCACGTTCTACCGGATTATAGGATTTGCGGATGATCCAAGAGTCTTCGCCATGCCACATTAATGGATTTCCATCTAAATAACCCTTGTAGTAAGCCTCTACTTCAGGCGATGTGTCGTACTCCCAACCTTGCTTATCAAAGGATAGCAATTTATCCCTTATCCAATGAAAGTAGGGCTTGTCTAAGCGTGGGTCGTCCAGGTTCCACATATTCATTTCCTTTTGCCACTGCCAGTCATAAGCGTATTTCAGATCACTGACACCCACCGTAATTTTTTCGGTATCAAAGAAGCCGATCCATCGTGAAAAGGTAGGAAAATAGCCCTGACCAATGCCGTCGATTAGGATGACGGAGTGATCGCTGGAGGATATAAGTCTGGAGTCTTCTCTAGTCCATAATCGACCCAATGCCGCAAGGTCAAAGCTTCCCCTATCAGGATGGTCGTGCGATGCAAAACGCGTATCAGTTCTGGCATCAAACTGCAGTTGTGTCTCCCATTTTCCCCAACCTGTCTTAGTAGACATCGAACCTCGCTCTTTGTCAAAAAATGAATTTTTAAGGTTTAAAGCCTTTCCAAAATCATACTCAATAAAGTTTTCATCTTTGTCCTGAATAGGATCTTCTGTGCACAAGAGCATGAGTTCCATAAAGTAGTCTTTCATATAATTACCCTTCAGAGCAGTCTCATTTCCAAGGTCTACTGTGTCAGCACTATCCGATGTCTGAAGATTGACTCGATTGGCACGCAGGTTTCTAAATACATAATCGACCTTAGCATCTTGCGGATAGAAGTATTTATGAACCATGAGTGGCTCGATACTTGGTTCAGAAAAGCCGACATCGCCTCTGGATACCCATTCACCTCCATAGGGTTGGAGCCTGTAGAGGTACCAGTCGATCTGATTTCGATAATGTGGGTGTGTGAAAAGCACATCGCCTCTGTTAGCAGCGGCGATCATAAAAATACTCAGGTGGGTCATTCCGCCGGAGTGGTAACCGACACTTTCCTTTGACATCCCTTTTTTGCTGATACCGTAATCAAGAAATGAGCGGGCCACATCCACCGACCTTTTGTATATTCTATCATCATATCCTTCTTCACCTTCGATAGCTAATGCATAAAGTGGAAAATACATCTCTCCGCCAATGTGGTTCCAATTGGCCCAATGAGCCGGCAGCTCCATACCTAAATTATATTTTCCATAAGTGATTTTAGAAAGTAAGCTTCTGACTGTAGATCGTTGATCGGCATTCATATAATTATAATTCCAATCATAAGTAAGCGGTATAGCAGCGTTCAACCAGCCGAACAATTTATGGCCATACTTCCACCAAACATTATTGTCTGGGTCCTTATTCACCGTGTCCATCATGGGTGCTAAATACTCGGCATAGCCAGTGAGCGCTTCTGCCACTTTTTCACCTTCTATAATATCATCATGTATCAGCGCAAGCCAAGCTTTAAGCATCAAGCTAACTCTGAACGCATCGCGGTGGTGCCACTTGGATCCGTTGACAAGTCCTGGATTACCCCACGACTTTTCTATTCTTACAAAATCCTTTTTTCTACAGGCCTCAAATATTTCATATTCTCTGGTGCCAGGTTTGTCAATGCCTTTAGCAATTTCTTTAATGACATGTCTTAATACTTGTTGCCCAGATTTTGTCTTATGAAGCTGTTCTTTTATTCTTGGAATATCGGAAGATGCGAACAGAATTCTAGGATGCTCACCAACTTCGGGTACATGAAAAAGTCGCTCTTTGGCAAAGCCAGTGGTGTCGTATATGACGTCTATTTTGGGTGATGGTCTTCTCTTCGGAAAATCATTATTTAAAATCTGTTCGGCAGTATATTCTTGATCATAGTCGAGATGGCTTACCAGCTCTGGTTGATGGACTTTGCAACCCACGAAAGTCACTAATACTATTAGGCAAACGCAAATATTAGTCTTTGTACGATTCATGCCGAATAGGGTTATTTAGTAAATGCCATATTGATACTGGAAAATTTGGGTACGTTGACTTCTTTCGAATTTAGAAGGTAATTGTAATCCAAAACGGATTTTCTTTCCACCCCATTTTCTTCCCATATACGGACTGTAGCATCTAAGTTAGTGGGGTTAGCGATCCGTACACGTAATCGTTTGGGAGTATCCTCTATGATCTCAACTTCTATATTATCAAAGGCAATTACCTCCGAGGTAGCCGTACAGATATAAACTCCTGGAATTTGCGTATAGCTTAGCATTAGGGCGGTCTCTGCCCAAGTAGTTCCGACAAAGATTTCGCCGATGCCCTCGTTCCAATCAGTGGTACTGATACGTTCGCTCATCCAGCCATCCTTCGCATCCAAAATTTTTCGGGTAGGTACGGATAAGCATTGCGGTATGGCGTGTGTAATGTCAGCAAGCAACTCCGCATAAAACATATCGCCTGTAGATCTAAATAGTTTCAGCAGCGCCAGACCGCTATGAGTGCATATGCCTGGGGAGCCGTGGGTATTTTGAGTATTGGCCCATACCGCCCCGATAGAATGCATACCCAGTTTACCGAAAGTAGAATCTTTAGGAAATTTATAATTATAGGCGATTACCCATGTAGCGAATTGTTTGGCGGCCTCAGCGGCGGCCACTTCCCATTTCTTATCCTGCGTCGCCTCGTACAGGGTATAATATGATTCAACTAATCCATAAGCAGATTCACTATCGAAATTTTGTAAGGCATCGCCTGGTCCTCCACAGGATATTCCCATCTTAGTAAAGTTCTCATAGTAATAATCCGCGATCTCGATGGCAGCAGACAAATAATCTGGACGTTCAAAATATTGAGAAGCCAATACTAATCCTGCAGGCAATATACCGGCCGATGAAGAACCCCCGACTTGAATTTCGCCCGTATTTGCGTCAATAAATTGGCCGATCTGACGATTGGCTTCCCATAACTTTACGAAGGCATCGCATACCGTCTTCACCCCTGCTTCCCACTTTTTATCCACGGGGATTTTTTTAGCCTCCATTAGTGACAATTGTTGCACGATGTAAAATATCGCATCGGCACTCTTTCTTGTCAACAGCCAATCCTTAGTGTGAAACTTTCGCTTGTCTCCGCCGAACCAATGGGTCCCTCTCTCATTAAATCCATAAAAAAAGCCAGCTGGAGTGATGCTGTTTGGGAAAAACCAATCAAAATTTTTGATGACCAAGTTTTGTGCCTCTTTATCTCCTGAGTGCAGCAGAGGGTAAGTAGATATCATACCTCCTGTCCATCCTGTTTGAAAATCCTGAAGAAAATTTTCGCGCATACCTACGGAGAAATAACCGTTTTCGCCAAGGTCCACCCAGTTATCTCTTTTAAATTTATTAGCTACAGTAGTATACGCTTGGGATAAGGGCAGCACATTATTGTAAGACCCATCTGGGCTCAGCTCCTTTCGCACTTCGGCGAATTTGTCAAACAAGTCTTGCACCTTATCCGCTGAAAAGGAATACACTTTGAACTTGAAGTTGACGACATCGCCCGCTTTAAAGTTAGCCGGCTTATCATCTGAGGGACTTAAATTGTCATTTGCAAAATATTGATGTCTTTGTCTTACTAATGGAGAAGTAATTAGAATTTCTGCTGATGTTCTCCCTCGCAGTTCTTCTATCTCCAAGCCAAAATCTCCGTGTGAATTGCCTTGCTCTGTTAAGAGCACAAAGCCAATATTCTGAATAGAATCATAGTATGAAATCGATGGTGAGGTGGTGGCTCCGCTACGTAGCTGTACTCTAGACGTCCCGTCTGTATGGTTCAGGCGAGGTACGTCGGACAGCAGTATGGGCACATCTGGTCCAATATCTCTCGGGTCAAGCAATTTAGGAGAATATCTAATTCTTCTATACTCATATTTATTTCCGTTATAAAGAGCTCCCGGCATTAGCACAAAGTTAGAATCGTGCCATGAGTCGTTTTTAAAAAGTATACTGATACTACTCTGATCTAAATGACCCTCAAGACACTCCAAGCGCACTTCGTATTCGTAGATGCCCGCTGTAGAATCGTTCTCAATTAGATCTACAGATATTTTCCATCGTGTGGAGCCATATAATAGCTCATTCTCCCCGTCAATGACAAAATCTCTCTGAGCTACGAGTTGATTGTATTTTTGATAGTCATATTGTTGAAAGCGTATAGAAAAGGGCAGTTCCGCGCTTTGCGTACTTGCTGCGACTGAACAAAATATAGCCATAGCAAAAGCGATAAGCTTTGCAACTGGAATCTTGTTTATGGATTGCTTGTCATTTATTCTCTTCTTGTATTCGATCATGGCTTTATATCGTAAATTATAAGATATATGTCTTTTGATTTAATTGATTAATCTCCTATGTCGTCTGTATAATTTTCTGATTTAAAAAAGACTTAAATAATTAGATAACACATTTGTTCCTTACTGAAGGATGTATTTAGAGCGTCATAAATAGCTACTCCTCTTTGAAGAAAAGTCTGCTTAATAAAATGCTCTTTAGCACTGCTGAAATAATATTTAATCAGGTAAATTCTACCATAATTGTGGACTACATAGCAATTCGAAAAAATAGGCTTACAACCATATAAATCTACGGAGCACCCGCGCTCTGATATTAATTACTAATGACTACCTGTCAATATACTTGACTTACTTTATTTCCTTCTAAAGCATAGACTGCGAGTTTAGTTGTTTTTGCGATGGTGATCTTCTTCCCAAAGCAACTCATCTTGCCTCCTACTTCTGCATAGGGTTCTATCGGCATGATCGTGATATAAAATCGCTTATCAGATGCTGTAGGAATGATGTTTACATAGGCACCCTCTAATCCAGTACAAGAGTTTTTCAACTTTAATTTTAAGACTTCATCTAAGGTTTCAGCCGTTGGTCCATCCAAGCAAAACTCGGATTTTACATCCAGATCTATTGGTTCGCCTTCTATGGTGAATTGTGGTAGTGTGCCTCCAAAATACAACTTGGCGCCGTTCTTATTTAGCTGGCTGAGTAGCTTCGCAGATTTTGCTGAAATGATTTTATTATCCGGTATAATGACGGACTCATAGGTCTTACCTTCAATCGTCAGTTTATTTCCAGTGATGGTTGCATCGGTCAGCATTTCGGACGATATCACATCCAGCTGAATACCCTTAGCAGCCAAGCCACCTATAAGTTTCAATATTTTAGTTTCGCTTTTCGATCCTAATATGGGTGCTACCGAGAAGTAAGTCTCTACAGGATAGACTAAGGCGACATCGCCAAGTGGCAGTTTAAAGCCTGTAATAGCTTCTACATCCTTAGCCGTTTTGACCATGTCTGGTACTACATCCCAAGTATTATGATCAGGATATCCTGGTCCAAAATTACGATCGGCATATAAAGTACCCGTATATCCATAACAATGGTTGATCCAATTAGCGGAGAATGCAGCAATGAGCTCTGCCCAGTATAATGGCACTTCGTCTTCGTAGTTGACACCCCATTGGTTGATATGAGCTTTTTTGGTCTTAGAGTAGCGAGCCAAGCTTTTAGCCAATACTAAATAAGATACCTTCAAATACTTTTCTTCCGTATCTCCAATAAAATAATCTTCAAAGCGACCATCGTCAGTGTAGCCGCCATCTGTAGTATGTATGCCTTTCCACATACTTCCAGAGCCATGAAACATGTCATCAGACACTATATTATGCCAGGTATGATGGACCCCCATTTTGATAGGGCCCCATAATTCTTCTGATATGTCCCAGCTCTCTTTTTCAGAACCATACACTTGGTCCATCAATAAATTAAAATAGTCGTTTCGAATTTTAAACTGGGCATGGTCGTCCATTTCCAAAATAAGCGCGTAAAGTTTTTCTTTAAGATCGTAATTATACTTAGCAATAAATTTTTTGTAGATATCGTCGGAAATCGCAAATTTTCCGAACGTAAAATAATAGCCTGGCTCGTCCCAGACAATGCCATCCACATCTACATCATTTTCCTTATATTCTCGAAGAAGGTCTTGAAAGGAATCGTTGTGCTCTTTAGAATCATAGGCATACATATTCGTCATAAATCTAGGAAATGCAACGACGTACCAATCCCCTTCGTTGAGATCGGTTTTGCCAAATACTTCCACATTACTGGCGCTTCTATTGATAAAAAAATGGTGGTCATCAGTGATATCTCTTATTGATGAGGTGACTACCTTACCATCCTCACGCTGATAGGCAAATACCTTATCCACTTTTATGGGATTAAACCATAAGCCTACCTCGGTATGTATGTGGGTATCTCGTCGCTGAGGATACTGGAATTTTAAATTGTACCTGCCCCCTACGATTTTGGTCTCGTTTAGTTTGTATCGTTCTGGGGTGCTATCACCTGGAAAGCCTTCGTATTTATTTACTGGCGTAAAGTATTCTGCGATGGGCATTAACATCTCAGCACCAAAGCCAGTTTGGCTGACGATATGAGTCGCCCCAAAGCGAGGGTCAAGGCCTAAGGTAAGGTGTATGCCCCTATCCTTGCATAATTTACTTATGATCCGTGAAGCGTTTATGACTTCCTCGTCAAAAATATGATACCGCGATGCGCGCAGCATGACGTAGACGCCTTCGAATCCTACTTCTACGATATCATTAAATTCGCTTTCTAATATTTCAGGATTCTCTATTTGTTTGTCTTGCAACAGCCAAAACATTGGGAAGTCTGTACGAGACACTTTATCCTCAGCAGGCTGTGCAGTCAGAGACGATAATATGGAAATAAATAAATAGATTGTAAATAGCTTAGTTTTCATAAATGTCATGTCTAGTTAGCGCTCTAATCGCTTATAATAGTTATCAGTTTAATTTTCCAATCTGCACACATTCACGTTTGCGCCACGCTTATCTCTAAAAGATACTTATCCCATTTTTTGCATAGTGAAGTATAGGGACCTCATGCTCCGAAGAAAAGGTAAAAGTATCTATATTATCAGCCACCTGTATCTCCAAAATACCTGTCTTCTTATTCCAATTAGTAAGTGGTAGATCATCTCCTGACCTATGAGGGAAAAGTAGTATTTTAAAATCTGGATGAACACTTCTACTTGGTATCACCAATCTCTTATCCACACCAAATGATCTGCCTCTCTTACCTTCATAAGTGTCAAATTTCTCTATAATTTCCATTCGTATTGATGGGTTGGAACTATAGTCTTCTGGTAGATTCATGTCTATGACTCTAATCAATAACATAGGTGTACCATCTTCAATAGCTTTCGTTTTTATATTAAATCCCTGCTTGATGTAATCTATTTTTTTCTGATCACATAGTAGGATATCGTTGCCATCAATCTTATACATGGACAAATCTGGCTCTAACATCATAAGCCATTCGTACAGATTTTCAGACTCATCTTTTTGAATATCGTCAGCTATTAATACGTATGGATTGGGACCTTTCACCATTCCGATAGTGCGGTACGCGTGTCGTACAGGCGTATTCGTTTTGCGGTAGGGCCAGCCAGATTCACCTCCCCATATTTTTGGATTGCCCTCATCGAAGTCTTTAAAAAATTCGACCACGTGCGGTAATGTATCTCTTTGTAAATTGGCGTTCGTTGAATCTGCTTTAAACTCGATGACCTCACTACGAAATTTTTTTCCATAATAAGTTCCATCTGCAAGTCGAGGGTCGCTCGTCTTCCAGTCTACAAACAAGTCTCGCACCCAAGAATAATGATAGGCATGTGAAAGATCAAAGCTGGCAAAAGTAGCTTCTTTAGTATCTTTATAAGCTACCCATTTGGCTGGTAGTGCCGATTGGCCTTTACCATCGATTAACACCGTATTGTGATATTTACTTTCTATAGATCTAAAGCCATCTGGTGACCACATCCTTCCATGGGAAGCAAATGAAAATGACCCACGATCGGCGTGTTCATGCGATATGACCACACCATCTTTCCTTGCTTCAACTTGGAGGCTTGCCGCCTCTTCGGACCATTCATTCCTAACGACAAGTGTCCCACGTACTGAGTCTAAAAATGTTAAATTTTTATTTTTCGTGGCAAGCTGTCGATAGAAAGTATCGCTTGATTCTGCATTTCCGTCAGTGGCACAGATCATCGAGACCAGCAAGTTTTGCTTTAACTCCAGTTTATTCTTATGATTTTCTTGCAGGCTATTTTTCCATAGAAAATCAACTTGTGCATCATCAGGATAAAAGTACTTCATCATCTGTATCTGAGTCAGCGTTGGACCAGATACGCCACCGTCACCATGACTGTTCCATCGATTGCCATATGGTACTAAGGTATATAGGTACCAGTCTTTCATTGCTTTATAATGCGGATGAGTGTAAAGATTGTCGCCGCGCCGAGCCATGGCTAACATAGCGGGAGCTCCCCAATAAAAGCCAAAGCCAGTATACCCTACGGCTTCAGTAGCCACTCCTTTTTTACTTATACCGTAAGTGAGATAATCAGTTAAGACTTCAACACTTTTTGTATAGACTCTGTCATCATATCCTTTCTCACCTTCTATGGCGAGTGCACTAAGGACTAAAGAATTCCCAACCATGACCCAGTTCCAATGACGAAAGTGCGGGGGAATTTCCATACCTACTGTAATCTTACCGTAGGTAGAAAAAGCGATCAGGTCTCGGACATATTTCTGCTGCTCTCTATTCATATGATTGAACAGAAAGTCATAACCATAAGCAATGAATTGATAATCCATAGCTTCCTTAATACCTGATAGCCAGATGTTGTCTGGATAGAGTGTTTGTTCATAAGCGCTCTCTACCTTAGGCTTAGCTAAACGCGTGTAATGATAAAATGCTTGCGCCAAAAATGCAGCTCGCTCGTCGTGGTTATGTATGACTGCATCGAAGGCATCGAGTACTATTTCATATATAAAATAGGGTTGATAATGGCCTACAAGTCCATTAGGTTTATGTTTCGCATCAAGTATAGTCTTGGCGGATTTAAGGTCTCCATCGTGCAGATGATGCAATAAGTCATATTCCCAGTTGTGTGGTATATAAAGACATTGCGTTCGTTTGTGGAGATTGAGTAACAGGGCTTGACCTGTTTTTGTGATTCGTAGACGTGTACGGATGTCAGATATATCCGCTGGTCCGAACAATATGCGAGGATGCACGCCGTATGTGGGTGCCTTAGTTAAGCGCTCAGCGGCAAAGCCAGCAGTATCAGAAGTAAAGTCTATTGAATTGGCATACGGCGGCCAGGTCCAAGAGTTATTTAAGATAGATTCAGCCGTGGGTGATCCATATTTGTCAACTTGCTGCGCAGTCAATATAAAACATGCACAAACACAAATTAAGGTGTAGGATAGAGTCATTATCCTTATTTCCTTCGATAAGTTTATCAACAGTTTTATTTATAGTTTATAGCCAGATCAGAATAATCTAAATGTAAGCCATTCCTCTATGGAGGAATGGCTTACATTTAGCTTTAATAGCTATTATTAATATAGGTATCAATAATGATTATGACGATCTAAATAATTTATGATATCGTCATATTTAACTTAGCTCCTTCTGTTGCATTATTCGATAAAGTTAGTTTCAGAGCCAGGCATTTTTGCATACATTTCTGAGTAAGGAGCTTCTATCGGAGCAATCGCATTACCTTGCTGATCCACTCGATTTCCGTCGATCGGCTTTTGCATACCGACTAAATAGAAGACACGATCACCGTGTTCTGTTGCCATCTCTTTAATACGTTCGATTTCAATATCAGCTTCAGTCAACGTACCTTCGAACTCTCCGATTCCAGCTCTATTTCGTACTACATTGATATCGGCTGTGGCTCCACCTACATCACCATTGGCTAACCTTAAGGAAGCTCGTGATAGATGCAGTTCAGCAAGTCTAATCAGTGGAATCTGTGCGTGCCAGCCTACAGTAGCGCGGTAATATTTATCTACCCAGATGGCGTTCTCTTTCTGTTGTGGATACTGCTGCTCATATTCGTCTGGCGGGAAAGCTTCTTTATCAGTAGATACGTTACCTTTCAGAAACCAATACAGCTGTTGATATCTAAGGTCTGAAAGTGCTTCGTCAGTAGGCTCTTTAGTCTCTGAGTCCATCCAGCCAATCTTCTCTGATGCGTCATGGGAAAGATACATTGTAGATGCCCATGAATGAATATAGTCATCACCTCTGCCACCATTATTCGCTCTATAATTACCGATCTTTGTCATACGAGCAGTCAATTTAGGAGAAAAATTCGCTGAGATAGTCTGTGCTCTTTCCCAGATGACTTCATTGGCTATTATACCTTCCTCAAAATTTCTGTTCCACGCAACTATCGGCTCTTCGCTGAGATTAAAAGGTCCATTTTCTATGACATAATTTATCTCATTGAGGGCGTCAGCTTCGTTACCCATCAACCAATGCAGACGGTACAGCATCGCCGCTGCAGAATAAGTGGAAGCTTTACCAGGCACAGCATAGTCTGCTGGAATCATTTCCTTAGCCTTTGAAAAATCATCAATCATCTGAGCGTAGATTTCCTCTACAGTTCCAATCTTTGGATTTCTAATAGCTTCCATGGATTCTTCGAACTTAGTCTTCAAAGGAATAGTCGCAGTGCTGTTATTACCATTCTGGTCATAAGGAGGTACGAAGAAGCGTGACAATATATAATAAGTGTAGGCACGCATATGGTACAGTTCGCCCATTTGTCTTTTGAGGATTTCCTTATCTGCACTACTCATATTAGGAAATGGGTCTTCACCTGCTTCCTGCTTCTCCTCTAAGAATGTAAGTGGCGCATTGGTAGAAGTGACCGTTCTGTATAACGCCGCCCATGCCTTCTCATCTTCGCTTCCGGTAGTCTCATAATCGAATTCTCTGGGGAACCAGAAGATGGCACTATGCTCTAATCTGTCAGGAATATGATCTGAAATATCAGATGCTACGAAATCCCGAAAAGCGACCATCGCCTGAGCGTCTGTCCAGTTATCTGAATAGAACAATCCTTTATAAGTATCATTTACAGAAAACTCAATATCGTCCACCGTATTCCATGGATTAACTGTAGGTCTTTCTGCTGCGAAGAATTCTTCATCGTTACATCCAATACTGAATACCAGCAGTAATGATGCAAATAAGGCGCATCTAAAAAATGGCACTGACTTTTGTTTATTTCTGTGTTTCATAATTATAATTTTTTTTTTAAAATCTTATATCTAATCCCATGCTTACTATTTTGGATTGAGGTAGTTCTCTTCCATTAAATTGAATGCCTCTGAAATTACTGTTGTTTAACAGGGTCATTTCTGGATCGTATCCCGAAAAGCCAGTTATCGTAAGCAGGTTAGTAGCACTCACATACACTCTGGCATTACTTAAGAGCAACTTCTCACATATGTCTGGAGATAAAGTGTACCCTAAGGATACATTTCGAAGCCTTAAATAATCCGCTTTTTCTAAAAATTGAGTATTGTAACCTGTATTTCCAACAAAAATCTGAGCTGTACTAGGGTTACCTTCTCCATCATACTCGTAGCGCTGCGCTGCCGTCAGTTGAGGATATTTTGCATTGTCTCCAGGCTGCTTCCATGAATTCTCTAACAGGTCCGAGAATACATTATTAGAACCGTCTCTTGGAAAAGCCGCTGCCATTGCAAATCTATTATATATATAATTACCTCCTTGGAAATAAATATCTACGCCCAAATCGACATTTTTAAAATTGAAGGTATTATTAAAACCTCCGAACCATTTGGGTAGCGCATTCTTACCTAAGATAGGTATTTTATGGGACCTTGCGTTATTTTCCGAAGCTGGAATTACATTTCCAGTAAATTCGAACACACCTTCACTCTCTACTTTTTCAAGATCAACTTCTTGAATCATGGGTATGCCTCGCTCGGGGTCAACACCAGCATATTCCGCCATGAAATACGTGCCTATAGGAAGGCCTCTTTTAGTAAAGGTCAATATTTCTCTTATGCCATCCCCTGATGCATCAATTTCTGGAGAGATACTCTTTACTTCATTCCTGTTAGTACTAAAGTTAAAACCAACGTTCCATCTAAAATCTGATTTGTTTACTACGTAACCATTTATGTCAAACTCAATTCCAGAATTTACCATGTCGCCCACATTGTCCCATATGCTGTTATTTCCAAAGTCACCATTATTGTTGGGTATACCTGCTGAAGCTGGTAAGGTCACCTCTAATAGTAAGCTAAGTATGTCTTGCTGATAATATGCGAGTGACCCATTAATTCTATCTTGAAATAAACCATAGTCTATACCGATGTCCAAGTTATTGAGCTTCTCCCAAGTGACATCTCTGTTACCTATAACACTCACGTTAAGCGAAGGTTGTTCTGCATATAGTCTTGAACCAGTATTAAGGTTGAATCGACTATCAATGATACCTCCGGGTATATTACCATTACCTGTCTGCCCGTAGCTTCCCCGAAGTTTGAGCAAAGAAAAAATATTGTCGCCAAAGAAAGCTTCTTCAGAGACAATCCATCCTGCAGAAAAGGAGTAAAAGCTACCATATCTATTTTCCGGTGCAAACTGTGAATAACCTTCTCGAGTGAAACTGGCTCCTAATAGGTATTTCCCATCATACTTATAATTTACCCTTGAGAAATAGCTTAATCTGTTCGATTCGCTTAGGGGATCTAAGAATGACCTGGCTTGCACATTAGTCCCTGGCGTATTCACTTCTTGGAAATTACCTACTAAATTATTACCTCCAACAAAGATGCGATGAGTGGCTTGAGATTGACGTTCGTGACCCAATACGATATTAACATCATGCCTATCAAAATTTCTATCCCATGTCGAATAGACGTTGAATAATTGGGTTCTACCAGTGATTTTACTTTCTGCACCTACATTTCCCAGCGCATTTCCACTCGGTATAATGTCTTTAGAAGTCCAATTGGTCTGATGTCCTTCTGAGAAACTAGGGCTAAATTCTGTTTTCACAGATAGTCCTTGTACGGCGCCTATGTTTAACTCTGCAAATATGTTACCAGTCACCTGTACTGTCTTGCCGTTAGATCTTCTCAGATCGGAGTCAATATTAGCCAATGGATTATTGCCAGTCTGACCATTCCAATACCCACTTGCATTTTCGGAGTCTGATACTCTCACCCATGGTGGTGATGTCGATCCGCCCCATGCATTTAAGAAATTTCTTTCGGAAGATTTTCCAAAAAATCTGACACCGTAAGATAGTGGTCCCTTATTGAAAGTCATATTTAGCCTTCCTGCTAATTGGGAAAAGTCTGAATTCAGTAGCACCCCTTTATCATTTCTGTACCAAACTGAAGAGTAAATGTTGGATCCCTCTGTCTTTTGGGATGCCGAGAAGCTAAGGTCTTGAAACGATCCTGTCTGGGTCAGTAAGGAAGGCCAGTCAGAATTAATTCCCTCAGCTTCAGCCCTTGAGATTGGATCGTTATTTTCCCATCTAGGATCTATGACCTGCGTTTGCGGATCAAATACTTGTCCAGAATTAGCATAGGCCTGATCCATAATATCAAAGTAGGTATCTGTATCCGCTAATCCGATATCCGTATTCGTCCAATTAGAAATACCACTATTGACTGACAGACTGAATTGAGGTTCTGAAGAGTTAGCCGATTTAGTCGTTATTATGATGACACCATTAGAACCTCTCGCACCATATATAGCAGTGGCGGAAGCATCTTTAAGTACTTCAATGGAAGCAATGTCATTTGGATTAAGTGAGTTAATCCCGATGCCTACGACTCCATCTACTACGAATAGTGGGCTGGTACCAGAAGAGATAGAGCTGATTCCCCTTACCTTGACCTGCACAGCCGAACCCGGCGCACCTCCTGCCGAGACTATTTGGAGGCCAGGAGCCTTTCCTTGTAGACCTTCTACAAAGTTTCCACCTGACATCTGCGAACTAGAAAGATCATCACCATCTACCTTAGAGATGGAACCTATGACGTCTCGCTTCTTAACTGTACCGTAGCCCGTCACGACTATTTCGTCAAGTGCCGTGGCATCCTGCTGCAAAGTTATATCTATCGTACTATTACTACCCACTGGAACTTCCTGAGATACGTACCCTATATAACTGAAAATGAGAATAGCGTCTTGATCTTCGACTTCAACGGAATATTGTCCATCAAAATTGGTCATGGTGCCCGTGTTAGTGCCTTGGACGATCACATTTACGCCTGGCAGACTGATGCCATCGTCTGTAACAGTGCCTTCTATGATCTTCTGGCTAAAAAGATAAGGTGCTGCACTTAGCGCCATAAAAAGTAGGCATAGTGTTCTTTTGTAAGATATTTGCTGTAGTAGCTGATTCATGCTTTATAAATTTAGTATTTGTTGAGTAGATAGTCAAAGCCGCCTCAAAAAGAATTGCTACAAATAATCACAATTGACATATTATTAAGGTGGCAACTAAAATTCAATATAATTTGCAATTTGAGACGATATCCATTGTATCAAATGCTTTTCCAGATGTTGCAATATCGGCCTATATGCCTGTAAAACTCCATTATTCAACCTGGGGCACGATCTTTACATCATATTACGAAGCTCGAAGCATTTATAAGGTTTACTATTAACTCACGTTTGAAAAGTACTAATTTGCACACTAGATAATACTTCGGTATATGAATAAAATGAGAAATAATCTTTCTGAAAATGTCGATATTGTAAAACCTTTAATCGGAAGCCTATTGCTGATTTCCATTGTACTCATAAGCTCACTGATCATACTATCAGTCTGCAGCCTACTGTAGATGGGCAATGTTTATATGATATATCGGCGTTTTGTATCAGTCATTTTTATATGTCTATTACATTGTATCGTCCACTCTCAAGCTGCGATCAATGACAATGCCTTGACTAAAGGATTGGTATTCGAGAATTTTTTTACCAATAATGGACTACCTGACAATAGAATACGAAGTATATACCAAAGCGAAAAAGGATACTTGTGGATAGGTACTATGAATGGCCTTTCTCGATACGACGGTTATACATTCAAGCAGTATTCTAAGCGAAAAAATGGCGAAGGAATTTCTGGAAACTGGGTGTATGCGATTGCAGAAGATTCCACGGAAAATGTATGGATAGGGACTACAGAGGGTCTTAGTAAAATCATCACATCGACAGGTAAAACCGTTGATTATCTATCATCAGAACATCTGACCCATCAAGAGATCAGAGCATTACACATTGATGACAAACAGCAGGTCTGGATAGGTACAAAATTTGGCTTAAGTATATATAATATAGAAACAGGGAGCGTACATAAGTTTGATTCTAAACCTTTCGACAATACCATCAACTCCATTATTCAGGACCATAACGGCCGCATTTGGATGACCTGTGAGTCGGGCTTAATTTACTTCGACAAAGAAGGGTTTGATTACTCTTATATTCCGCTTGAAGTAAAAAGTAACCCCTATGGCGACAAGATGTGGGATATATATCCTATTGAAGATGAAATCTGGGTCGGCACAGGTGGCGATGGCATCTTACGCATTGGTTCTGATTCAGCTGCGTCCGATGGCAATAGGATTGAAAGGCTAAGGCCTAAGAAAATCATCGACAATGTCGAGGTTTTCGATATTGCTCAGGATGCAAAGGGAGCTATATGGCTAGCTACAGGCAGCGGGCTAGGTCGTGTGACGCAACTTTCGGATACGCCCGAAGTAGAATTCTATAACCATCAGGATAATAATAGATATAGTATAAGTAATGACAAACTATACAAACTTTATTTCGATTCATCAATGAATCTTTGGGTGGGAAGCGATATGGGGCTCAACGTGCTCTTAAACAAGAATTTAAATTTTCAAAATTATAATTTTGATCAGAATATTATAAAAGACGCAGTCAGAGGTATCACATCTTTAGAGGATAACAGCTTAGTATTTACTACAAGTTCAAAAGGTGTCTATAATATAGGAGTCAATGACCAGGGCGGTAGTCAGATTTTATTTCGTGAAAATAGAAAGAGAATCAACTATGGTAGGTCAATCACTAGCCGCGATGAAATTGTATTCGTGGGTACTTTAGATGGAGTATTAATTAAAGACTTCAGCTCTGGCAGGGAATCTCATATACTTCCGAGCAAGAATATCTTTAGCTTAGCTAAGGATTCTATTGAGTCTCTGATATACATCGGTGCTAGCGACGGACTGTACACTTACGATTTGAAAGAATCAAGGCTTGTTTCGGATGAGCCTGAGATTAGCGGCTTCGCCAGATCTTTACATTTCTCACGAGATGGTACCTTGTGGGTAGGTATAGATGGCCCTGAAATATATTACAAGCAGAGAGGATATGGTGAATTTGTGCAATTAGACATACCAACTGATTTTCATGGCTTTGAAATCAATGGCTTTGGTATAGATCGATCTGATAATCTTTGGATCGGCACTCAGAGTGGTCTCAATAAAATATCCAAAGGCGAAGGAGGATTACTGTCATGCGAATTTATAGATGACAACAATGGCTTAATAGATAAATCAGTAAATGGCTTGGTCATAGATATCGACGATAATGTCTGGGTTAGCACCATTAAAGGAATAACTAAATACGATCCTGAGCGCAACAGTTACGAGTATTTTCTGCCCAATCTAATATTCAGCCCTTCCAGCTTTTACAAGCAGAATGACAACTCCTTCTTATTTGGCCATGCTGAAGGTTTAGTACAGTTCGATCCTGTAAAAATCGTAAGCGGCACTAACCCGCCTAACCTTCAGATCACAGCCCTACATGTATCTAATAGAAAAGTAGCTATCGGTGAGGAGATAAACGGTGATATTATTTTAGAGAATAATATCGAGGATACTGAAAAAGTAGTGCTTAACCATAACAATAACATCTTCACGCTTGAGTATGCTGACCTCAATGGTAATTTTGACGAAAATAGACAGTATGCTTATAAATTAGAGGGCTTTGATGAAGATTGGATCTATAATAGAAGAAACCAGCATACAGCAAAATATACCAATCTTGATCCAGGCAATTATACTCTGCAGATAAAAGCCACAGATGAGCAAGGTGTCGAGCAGATTAAGCAGCTATCTATTGAAGTACTCTCACCACCATGGAAAAGTTGGTGGGCTATTCTCTTATATATTTTAATCCTCAATGGGATCATATTCGCCTTCGTCAGGTTTCGAGTAGAAAATATTAAAAAGGAGAATCAGCTGGTGCTGGAAAAGCAGGAAAAAGAGCAGATAAAAAATCTCAATAATCAGCGACTGCAATTTTTCACAAATATATCACACGAATTTAGAACTCCTGTAACGCTAATTGCAGGTCCTATCAAGGATATTGTCAATGATACTTCTGTCAGTGTAGAGCTTAGACAAAAGGCAAAGATAATTAAGAAGAATAGCGATAAGTTGATCTACTTAATAGATGAACTGATCACCTTCAGGGAGCTCGAGAAAGGCTACCTGACACTAAAACCACAGGCGCTAAATATATTGCAATTCGCCCAAGAAACCGTAGAAAATTTTCAGCTCTTCGCTGAAAAAAAAGAGGTTGTCGTTACTTGCCATAGTTTACTTAAAAACAATGTGATAATGGCCGATCCTCTACAGTTCTACAAGGTCATTAACAACTTGGTAGCCAATGCATTAAAATTTTGCCCCTCTAATAGCGTGGTGGACATTACTGTATCCCGAATAGCTCAAAAAGAGCTTTCCGAAGAGCAGCTGGCCACCGATAGCACATGGATCTCTATTGCAGTGAGCGATCAAGGTGGCGGTATACCGAAAGCACATATCGAACATCTTTTCGATAGATTTTATATTGGGGATGGCATTAATGTGGGTACTGGCATTGGGCTATCACTCGCTAAAGAAATCGTGGAATTGCATAAAGGAACCATCAAAGTAGAAAGCGAGTCCAGAAATACTAAGTTCACCGTCATGTTACCACGGGGCAAGCCTGAGGATGTAACTGACCCAGTGTTAGAAAGTGCGTCCATCTATCATCAAACTCTGAAACCAGAGGCTCTTTTAATAGCAGAATCAGTAGATATAGAAGATACCTATGGCAAGACCTTCGGTGACTTTGATAAAAAGAAAGTACTCTTAGTTGATGATAATAGTGAGTTGTTAGAATATCTACATATGCTCTTGAAGCAAGAATATATTATAACCATGGCGTCAAATGGTGAAGCTGCCTTAGAATCTGTCAACAAGAGTAGACCCGATCTAATCGTATGCGATGTACTTATGCCAAAAATGGATGGATTTACTTTTTGTGGTATAATCAAAGAAAATCCTAAGACTGCAAATATTCCGATACTTCTGCTTACCGCAAAAACTATGGCGGAGAGCAAGATTAAAGGTTTATCGCTTGGTGCCAATGCATACTTGGATAAGCCTTTTGATCCTGATATATTAAAGGCCCGCATTAATTCTATTTTAAATAACAGAAACCGCTTGCTAAAGAGCATAAGCCAAAGCCAAAATTTTGAATTTTCTAAACTAGACCGTAACCCCTTGGACGAGCGCTTCTTGCAGGACGTCATCGACAATATAAATAAGAATATAGAGAACGATGAATTCAGTGTAGTGGAACTGAGTGATATCATGGCAATGAGCAGAAGCAACTTATTTAGAAAGCTGAAGCAACTGACGAAAATGAGCCCCGTCGAATTCATCTACTACATCAGGTTACAAAAAGCAGTACAGTATTTATTGGAGCGAAAATATAGTATGTCAGAGATTGCGTGGAAGGTTGGTTTCAAAAACCCATCAAGCTTTAGCAAATCATTTAAAAAACAATATGGGAAATCTCCCAGTGAATATTTAAGTGATCGCATTAAGAATTAGCCGTGATTAGGGACTTAGATGGCCTATCTCAACTAGAGGTTGCAACATCTCGATGTACCTAAAATTCTACTATTCGCTTTATTACGGTTTAGTTAGTGATCAATAATTCGTTCACGGCCCTATTAAAATTATCTAATATGTTCGGTTTAAGTATAATTGATATTTCCGTTATCGTAGTCTATTTTGTTATTATCATTGGTATCGGTGTAAGATCTATGCTGAGGATAAAAAACCAGGAAGACTTTTTTCTCGGCGGCAGGAAATTTGGAAAGGTGATTCAGATTTTCGCGACGTTCGGCCAGGCTACCAGCGCGGATACAGGTCCATCAGTCGGTACAGCTACTTATAATAATGGAGCGGCTGGTGTATGGGCCAACCTTCTGATGCTTTTCAGCACGCCCTTATTTTGGTTCATCGGACCATGGTATCGCAGGATGCGTTTTACCACGCTTGCCGATTTCTACACCGAGCGATTTACGAGCAAAGGCCTTGGGATGATCTATGCGATCATGTCTAGTATTGGGCTGGGGATACTTCTTTCGTTGGGATTCATCACCATTATTAAGACCGTGTCGGTCATGACACCAAAAACCTACGATGAATTTTCAGTCGAAGAAAAAAACGAGTATCAGTTAGCCGAGCGGATGTATCAATTGGAGGATAGAGACTTCGAACTACTCAACTCGGCAGAGCTAGACGAACTCACCCACCTGAGACAATTACAGCCTGAAAAATCTTTTTCACACATTAATAAATACTGGCTGGTGCTGCTCATTGTACTCATCGTAGGGGGTTATTCTATGATGGGCGGATTGGAGGCTGCGTTCTTGAGCGACCTTATACAGGGTGTTTTTATCATTCTTCTCTCTATCATGCTTGTCCCATTCGCCATAATGGAGATAAATCGGGTTTATGGCGGAACGGGGATCATGAATGCTTTGACCAATATGCACAACAGTTTGCCAGAAAGCTTCTTTGAAATTTTTGGTTCTCCCTATTCCTTGGATTTTACTTGGTACTACATAGCGGCGCTTTCCATTATGGCCATCATAAATACCTGTGCGCAGGCAAATACCTTTGTGACACCCAGTGCCGCAAAGAATGAATATTCGGCACGTGTAGGACTTACCTTTGGCTCATACCTCAAGAGGGTCACTACAGTGCTGTGGGGATTCACTGCACTGCTTATCGTATTTCTATACGCTAAGGACATTACAGACCCTGATAAACTTTGGGGTTTGGCTTCATTTAAACTTCTTGGCTCTGTTAATTTGGGTCTTGTGGGACTTATGATCGCTAGCTTGATGGCAGCATTAATGTCTACGGCTGCCACGCTGATGATTACTACCTCCGCGCTGCTCACTAATAATATCTATCGTCATTATTATCCCAATAAAAATGAAAAACATTATGTCAGAATAGGTCGAATTCTGGGTAGCTTGGTTATCGTTGCCGCAGCGGCTATCACTTTACTAAACGATAATTTATTTCAGATCATGAAATTGTGGTGGGAGTTCGGCGTTATATTTTCCGCAGGTTTCTGGATGGGTATTCTTTGGAGGAAAACAAATCGTCTATCCGTGAAAGTATCAATTATCTCGACCTTCTTACTATTCTTTGGCGTGCCTTTATTAATTAATGTGATCAATCCATCTATCAAGCAGGACAGTGACCTTCTTAAAACAACGGGAGAACGCTTTGAAGTGCGTAAGTATGAGGCAAGACAGGTAGACGTAGAGCAGCGAGAGTTAGAAATAGCCGACTGGGTAGCTACTCCAGAAGGTATCAGACCATTAGCTCTTCGACAAGGAGAAGCGTTCGAGAAAAAATTTAAGTTACCTAGTAAATCAATATTTTGGAGCACGGGCATAATGATAGACGAAAATGGAGATCCAGAAGGCACCGGCATGCTCAATCTCGAATTACTTTTACTGGATGCATTGGGTGTGGATCTTGAAAATAATACTTATTCTATGAATGAGACATTGCGTATTATTATACGCATGAGTTTTCCTTTCTTACTGATTATATTGATCAGTTATTTTTTCCCTAAGAAAGATGACGAAGAAGCTAATATTGATAGATTTTATGCCAAGATGAAAACTCCCGTGGGCGAAACAAGAGAATTAGACACGAGAAATCTGGCTATGGCTTACGCAGATCCTACTCTTCACGACCATACTAAGCTCTTCGGTCCACATTCCAATTGGGAGTTTACCAAATGGGACAAAACTGATAAGTTCGGCTTTTTAGCGGCCTGCGCATTTGTCGCCTTTGTATTATGGTTATTATATTTCTTGGTAAATCTGGGTGGATAGGAATATTAATATGGTGGCAGTTGCGATCTTAGATTTTTGATAGCTTGCTTCATGTTCAAGTATGTTAAGCCCGCTTAATACTAACATATTGGCTATGTAGGCATATTCAGGAGTAAACATTTGCCGCCTTGGGGTAATCTCTTTAATGCCCAATGAGAAGTACTACAGCTCTAAATCGACTCACTGCGGCAGGCCTATATATATCATGGCGCATGTCTTCTTCTCTGGTGAAGACTGTCTGAATAGGTATACCTGGTATTTGCTTAGCTATAGTTCCAGCCTTTCTGACATAGTCTGGTTCAGCTTTCCTTCCAATTCCTCCACCCAGTATGGTAGAGTTAACTTTGATGTTAGCTTTGCTAATTCCAGATACTTGGACTTCATTCTGTGAGTCAATAAAATTTTGGCTTACCATATAATTGAATCCCCAGATCTTGGAAGAAAATATAATTAAATCAGTTTCATTTGCTAATGGATAAATCTTCCTTTAAGGCTCTTACAGCAGTTAACACTTCTAAGCCACTACATCCTGCATCCCATCTACGTAAATTTTTAAGCTCAATCAGCCGCAGAAATACTTAAAATTCAAATAAAACTTGTAAAACCCCTCTTTTTAGGGATGGTGCGATATGATATTTCAACTTATCTTTGAGTTAATAATTTGGCGGGCTATGATAGCATAGCAACCCAAATTATCCTTTCCTACACAGACATATTAGTTAACGGACGGCAGTTTTATTCTCCTTGAATAGAACTGCTTTTTTGATTAAAGCATTTCATGTCAGTGAATCAAAAACTTTATGATCTATTAGCGGTTTAATGCTATGTGACGGAATATGGAATATCAGAAATAGAATTAGACCGTGTCATAGAAATGGCGTGGGAGGATCGGACTCCTTTTGAAGCTATCTTATTTCAGTTTAGCTTAGCGGAGAAAGATGTGATCAGGATCATGCGCCGAGAGCTCAAGCCAAAGAGCTTTAGGCTGTGGCGTCAAAGAGTCAATGAAGGTGTATCTCAAAAACACCTTAAAAAGAGAAGTTCAGAAATTGATCGATTTAAGTGCAGTAGGCAAAGAGCCATCAGTCATAATAAGATCTCAAAGCGATAAACCAAGAGACAACTACGTTATCATATCGAATTAACTTTTCGCCATAGATTCCCTGGACTTATCTATAGTATCATTAAAACACCATAACAATAAAGCACCAACTCACCTAATCATTCACCTTCCACATCTTACAATCATCTGCGTTTGGCAGTTCCACTTCGTCTGATTTATCATCATAGTCTATCAGCGACAGAATGAATCTCATAGCTTGAATCCTTCTCTCTTCGCGCCGATCATTTGATATCACATACCATGGGCAAGCATCTGTACTTGTATGGTCAAACATGCGCTTCTTATACTTAGTATAGTCTTCCCACTTTTCTTGAGCAGCAAGATCCACAGGGCTGACCTTCCATCGTTCGAGAGGGGAGTCCAGTCTCTTCTGGATGCGTTTTTTCTGTTCGGCAGCACTGATGGAAAACCAAAATTTGATCACATAGATACCATCATCTATCAGCATAGATTCCAGTGGATTGATCTGCCTCATGAATTGATCATATTGATCAGAAGAGCAGAAGCCCATGACTGGATCCACGACAGCACGATTATACCAGCTTCTATCAAAGAATACCATCTCGCCTGGATTGGGCAGTCGCTTTAAATACCGCTGGAAGTACCATTGGCCCTTCTCATTCTTAGTGGGTTTACCTAAAGCTATGATACTATAAGATTGAGGATTCATGAACTGTGTAAATCTGCTGATTCCACTTCCTTTACCAGCTGTATCTCGCCCTTCGAATAAAATAACCATCCGTAACTTATGATCATAGATGTACTTCTGTAGCTTCAATAGCTCTGTCTGTAGAAGAAATAATTCATCTATAAAGGAAGAATCGACATTATAGTACTCGTACTTATTTATCATATTGATTTGGTGCTTATATTATGATTAGCTATGCAGATCTATATCAAGAATATTGATAAAATTTAAGGTAATCGTTTTCATTTGAATTTTCGATTTCTGCTCACGATAATAGTTTAATTATTTTTGTTGAATGCTGAGCGCATTTGAGATTGGTCTATTTAGTGTAGAGGGTATATGCCGAAGAGAAATTGGTTCGGGACTTTTTAATCGAGCTAAGCTATTTATTTCGGGTATTATATTCGATCCATTTTTCTACCGATTACTAATGGTAGGTAATAGCGTCGGTATATTACGTAGATCGAGGCATGGTAGAAGGATCTCGAAGAGTGAAGCGGATAGTTATAGAAGCGTAAACTATGATCAATGGAAGGCAGAGAGTAGGAATACATATGACAGTTGTCTATGATGACAAGAGAGATAAAATGGCCCTTAGGTAAGCTGCCAAATCTTAGTATCCTATTTATAACTTAGAGACAAAGGTTTGTCGCATAAAAAAAGAGTCAGCCGGGTATGGGCTGACTCAATTTGACTTTGATTTTAGAGTGTTATTCTATGCATATGTTAGACTGCTAATTAAGTATGCATTAATTAGGCATCAACTAACTGACCTTCGTGCACTCCTTCCTTGATTTCTTCAATAAGTTTTGCGTTGAACGCTGGAATATCTTTAGGATTTCGGCTAGTCACTAATCCTTGATCGACGACTACCTCGGCATCTACCCAATTAGCACCTGCATTTTCAAGATCTTTTCTAATTGACTTATAGCTGGTCATAGTCCTATTTTTTACCACATCAGCACTAATCAGTATCTGAGGTGCGTGACATATAGCCCCAACAGGTTTTCCTTGCTCAAAAAACTCTCGTGTAAATTCAATCGCTTCGTTATTTATCCTTAAGTTATCTGGATTAATAACTCCACCTGGTAAGACAAGACCATTGTAATCTCTTACTTTGGCATCTTTAATTTCCTTATTTACCATGACCGCCTGACCCCAGTCAGTACCACTCCAACCTCTGATTTCTCCTGATTTGTCGGAGATTACATCTACCTCTGCTCCTTCTGCTTTTAGAGCCTCCATGGGTTTAAATAGTTCGCTTTGTTCAAAACCGTCTGTAGCTAAAATGGCTACTCTTTTTCCTCGTAACTTCATGAATATATGTTTTGTGAAACAATTGACCATTTATAATTACTTACTTTTAATTTGATGTCTTTTTGTATGTCGGTCATTATTTCTCTATTAAATAAAAGTTGATACGCTTTCCAAGAATTCTCTTTCTCGGTGTGACATCGCATGCGTATTCATATACTATACTTTAAGAAAACCTAATTGTTCGGTCCTAACCAATAGTTTTTATATTTCTCTGAAAACTGGCTAACAGACACTGATCTTCAGTACTGGAACAATCAGAATTTTTTAAAAGAAGATTCATATTTTCTACATTCGTGTATATGAAGTATTTGAAATATATAGTAATTGGTCTCTTGACTTTATTGCTTGTTTTATATTTTCTAATTGCCAAGCCAATGCTCGGTATTTTAACAGGCTTTAGCGCTAAGGCTCTTTGTTCTTGCCATTTTATTTCGGAGAGATCATTAGAAGATATTGCGAACCATGAATTATCAGTTGCTTCTTTTGCTAGTCATAGCATAGATTATGATCAGCAGATTAGTAGTTCATCCTTTTTAGGTGTGAAGCGTCAAGCCTTATATAGAGCTGGTAGAGGATGTACATTATTGTCTGAGATGACTGCAGAAGAACTGAAATCTCAAGAGACGGTGACTTACAAGTCTGGTATGAGCACGTTCGATTTTCCCAAAGATACATCTGATCTTTATCCAGCTTTGCAGGGTGTGATTGATCAAGCATTTGAAGAGCCATATTCAGATAAGGCTGTCAATACCAGAGCAGTCTTAGTGATTAAAGATGGAGTTATTATTGGCGAGCAATATAAAGAAGGATATCACCAGCAGACTGCGCAGATGGGCTGGTCTATGACTAAGAGTGTCACGAATGCATTAGTCGGTATATTGACTCAGAAAACTGACTTAGATATTTATGCACCTGCTCCCATCAGTGCTTGGCATGAGAAATCTGACGACCCAAGACAAGCTGTCACTTTAGACCAGCTACTGCGCATGAGCTCCGGTCTTGCCTTTGAAGAGGACTATGGTTCAGATTCTGATGTGAATCGGATGCTCTGGACAAAAGCAGATGCCGCTCGGGTAGCTTACAGTCAGAAGCTGGCGCATGAGCCTGATACTCAATGGTATTATTCTAGTGGGACGACGAATATTATTTCTAAAATCATCAGAGACCAATTTCCAGATCAATCCAGCTATTTGAAATTCCCGTACGAATCTTTATTTTCTAAACTAGGTATGTCCACAGCAATAATGGAGACTGACCCAAGTGGTACATATGTAGGCTCCTCGCTAATGTATGCTTCTGCAAGAGACTGGGCAAAATTCGGTCAGCTATACTTAAATGATGGAATATGGAATGGAGAGAGAATACTACCAGAAGGATGGGTAGAATATTCTATCACACCGACTAAGACAACATCACCATATGACTACTACGGAGCGCATTTCTGGATCAACGCTAAGAAAGAACCGCCTGCTGGAAGTGCGATGCCTTCACCATGGGTGGATGTGCCTGCTGATGCATATTATGCCAGCGGTTTTGAAGGGCAGACTATACTGTTGCTACCGAGTGAGAATATGGTCATCGTGAGATTAGGTCAGACCTTAGATAGATCAGCATGGGATATAGGTGCATTCGCTGGACAGATTATTAAATCAACTTTCGGTATTGATAATATCACTAAGAATGAGATTTTGAAATAATTACAAACTCTCAATTTTCAGTATTTAATATGTTTAAACTACTATTAATCCATAAAGTCTGCCTCGTATGAATTGAGATATGAGTACTTTAATGCAATCATATAATATCTTGATACCTCGTATGAGTAAAATAAGCTACACCAATGGCTCCAGCCAAGAGCCATTATTAGGGATGACCATCGGTGATAAATTCGATGAGATAGTCAACTTATATCCTGATAATGACGCATTAGTCGTCCATCACCAAAGCATCAGATGGACTTATCGAGACTTACAGCAAGAAGTGAATATATGTGCAAAGGCTCTACTCAGCTGTGGATTGCAAAAAGGGGATCGAGTCGGGATATGGGCGCCCAATTGTGCCGAGTGGACAGTCACTCAAATAGCCACATCTAAGATAGGTGTCATACTGGTCAATATCAATCCTTCTTACAGAACACATGAACTAGAATATGCGCTGTATCAGTCAGGGTGCAAGATGTTGATTACTGCAGCTCAGTTTAAAACTTCTGATTATGAGCAGATGATTCTGGAATTAGTACCCGAGTTATCATCCACAGTTTTTGGCAATTTATCATCGCATACGATTCCTGAACTAAAAATGATTGTGTCCTTATCGACTGATCCGGGAAAAGGATTCATGTCATGGAGAGAATTGAGGAATAAATCTTCCGCTATAGAAGAGTCGACATTAGCAGATCGACAAGCATCTTTATCATTTGACGAAGCTATTAATATACAGTATACGAGCGGTACTACAGGTTATCCTAAAGGAGCCACACTCAGCCATCATAACATCCTGAATAACGGATACTTCGTCGCTAAGACTATGAATTTCACTGATCAAGATAGACTGATCATTCCAGTACCGCTGTACCACTGCTTCGGAATGGTGATGGGTAACTTAGGCTGTATCACTCATGGAGCCACGATGATATATCCTAGTGAAGGCTTTGATCCAGAAGCCGTACTACAAGCAGTAGAAAGAGAGAAGGCTACAGCGCTTTATGGAGTGCCGACGATGTTTATCGCTGAGTTAGAGCTCGCTTCCTTCTCTCAGTACGATCTGAGTTCGCTTCGCACTGGCATCATGGCAGGATCGCCCTGCCCCATAGAGATCATGAAGAAGGTGCAGTCACTCATGCACATGACTGAAGTCCAAGTCGCGTATGGTATGACGGAGACCAGTCCTGTGAGCACTCAGACTAAGGTGGGGACTCCATTAGAGAAGCAAGTCAGTACAGTCGGACAGATCCATCCGCATCTAGAGGTAAAGATCATAGATCCAGAATCTGGCCAAGTAGTATCGATAGGCGAAAAAGGAGAATTATGCACCAGAGGATATAGTGTCATGTTAGGCTACTGGAATAATGAAGATCAGACTCGAGATGCGATAGATAAAGCTCGATGGATGCACACAGGAGATCTGGCAACGATGGATGAAGAAGGCTATGTGAATATCGTAGGCAGAATAAAAGATATGATCATCAGAGGAGGAGAGAATATATATCCTAGAGAGATCGAAGAGTTTCTCTATACTCATCCTGACATTAGTGATGCTCAGGTGATTGGCGTACCAGATGAGAAATTTGGAGAAGTGCTAGTCGCTTGGATTAAATTAAAAGAAAGTCATCAAGCAGAAGTACAAGATATTTTAGAATTCTGTCATGGCAAAATAGCTCATTATAAAATCCCCCATCATATAAGATTCACTGATGACTTCCCGATGACTGTCACTGGTAAGATTAGGAAAGTAGAAATGAGAAATATAACGATGGAGGAGCTTGGAATCAAATCGCAGGATCCATGATTAAATGATTACTCGCATTTTTAGGAGATCCTCCAAAAATATGGTGTAAACAGAATTAGAACTGTAAATAATTCCAATCGGCCCAGCAACATTAAAAAAGAAATAAACCATTTTCCAAAGATTGGTACAGAAGCAAAATTATCCAATGGTCCCAGCTGTCCTATCGCAGGGCCTACATTACCAAGCGCTGTAGCTGAGGCCCCAATAGCGGTCAGGATAGGCTGTTCAAAATTTGCAAAAACGACAGACAGAATTAAAGAGCTAACGATGAAAATAATAAGATAAATAAGTAAGAAGACTAAGATGTGAGTCAATATTCTTGCTGCGACTAGTTGCTGATCGATTTTGATTCTGATCATGGCTCTCGGATGGAGTAATCTCTTAAATTCTAAGATGGAATTCTTCAAGAATACTAAATGACGAATGATCTTAATACCTCCACTCGTAGACCCTGCACAAGCACCACAAAAGAGCAAGATGAAAAAAAGCATGGTGAGTGCTGGTGCCCATGATGTATAATCAGCAGAAATATATCCCGTCGTGGTAATAATAGAGATCACCTGAAATGCTGCATCACGAAAGGATCTCTCGACAGAAAGATCACTGACCTGATACACTCCTATGGTAACCAGAAGAATTAGTCCTATGACTAAAGCGGTGTATACTTTGAACTCATCGCTCTTCCATACTTTTTTAAAGTGTCCCTTCAGGCTATAATAGATGATCGTATAATTAGTGCCAGCGAGAAACATAAAGAAGATGATCGTATACTGTATTCCTGCGCTATCATAATATGCTATACTAGCATTCTTAGTTGAGAATCCGCCAGTAGCCATGGTCGTCAATCCGTGATTTATGGCATCAAAGAATGTCATCCCATTTATATATAAAACCAAAGTGGCTAATGAAGTCAGACCTACGTAGATAAGCCATAGTCTCTTAGCTGTCTCTTTAATCCGAGGGTGTATCTTATCTGAAATCGGTCCAGGTGCCTCAGCTACAAATAGCTCTACTCCAGCAATGCCAAGTAAAGGAAATAAGGCAATAGTTAATACGATAATCCCCATGCCTCCGATCCACTGCGTCAGGCTACGCCAGAATATGATGCCTCTAGGCAGTGATTCAATATCGTGAATGACTGTCGCTCCAGTGGTCGTGAGTCCTGAGACACTCTCGAATATCGCACCTGATATATCAGGTATGGTGCCAGTAAAGAGGTAAGGGAGACTGCTGAATATAGCCATAGATACCCATCCTAATGCGACGATGAGATAGCCCTCTCGCTTACCTATTTTCTTACTTGCTTTCTTAGAGCTCCACCATGTCACGACGCCTATGCTCAAAGTAGATAATGCAGCATAGCAAATAGAAAGGCTATCGGCCACATCATCATAGGCTGAAAAACCTACAGATGTCAGCATAAATCCGCCCAATATCATGAGAAGTACACCGATTACATGACATACGATTCCTGTATTGATCACTATTTAAATATTTCTTCTACTTGACGTATGGCTTCTGGTAGTGCTAGCACGATGACTTTATCTTCTATCTCAAATCTGAAGTCGCCGTCTGGTATATAGCCTTCATTATTTCTGATGACTCCTGCAATTATTGATTTTTTAGGAAAGTGTAGTTCCTTGATTGTATTTCTTAAAAGCCTATTTTTCTTATGCACGATATATTCTATGACTTCAGCATTAACACCATGCAGACTTGCGACTGCTTCGACCTTACCTTTTCTGACAAATCTAAAAATGTTATTGGCAGCAATCAGTTTTTTATTGATGATTGTGTCTATCCCGATATTCTGAGAGAGATGGGTGTAATTGATATTATCGACAAGTGCAATGGTCTTATACACGCCAAGTTTTTCAGCAGTCAGGCTGGTGATGATATTCGTTTCAGAGTTAGGTGTCAGGGCGATGAATGCATCCATATCCTCCAGCCCCTCTTCCTTAAGGATATCTATATTTCCAGGGTCTGCGTGGATCACTAAGCCTCTGCGTAATTGCTCAACACAGAATTTTTCTTGCTGCTTATTCTTCATCACGACAGTTATATTATACCTGTCTTCTATCAGCTTAGCAGTCTTCACTGCTAGCATAGTACCACCGACGATCATGATGTTTTTAATTGGCTTAAGCTGTTTGCCTACATAATTGATAGCTACATCTAAGTATTTACTCTGAGTGGCAATGTAAAGGTGGTCCCCTTTTCTTAATACGGTTTCTCCAGTCGGAATGATCGTCTTCCCACTTCTAAGTAGCGCTATCCCTCTGAAAGCAAAATTGCTTATGGAAGAGTTAATCTCATAAATACTTCTATTGATGAATGTGCTGCTCATGTCCAGCGTAAATCCGACTACTGAAATCATCCCCTCATCAAATTCGAATAAATCAGTAAAAGATGCACGCTCTAATAACCTGACGATTTCTTGTGCGGCTAACTGCTGTGGTGATATTAAGACATCTACTCCTAAGTTGCGAAATCGTTCTTTCTCATGCTGTGTCAGATATTCAGAGTTATTGATTCTGGCGATGGTCTTCGTTGCTCCCATCTGCTTAGCTAATATCGTAAGAAGTAGATTCGTTTTCTCTGATGTCGTGACTGCTATGAATAGTTTTGCCGATGAAACCTTGGCTTGCTCTAATATACTGGTAGAAGCAGCATCTCCTCTGATCACCATCACGTCCAGATGATTATTTACATGACGTAGTACCTCTTCGTCGGTATCGATAAGCACAATGTCTTGATTTTCCTTAGACAGAAGTTCAGCTAAGTGAAATCCGACTGCTCCACATCCTGCTATGATGATTTTCATTTTGACTACTATTTATCAATCCAATGGCCGAAATGATGGCGAAAGTATAGATTGTATAATGAAAAAGAAAGGGTTATATCGTTTTCCTTTTGTCAGAATGACTCATACTATCAGAATTACTTAATCGCTCAAAAACATGTGGCTCATAATTATAGTGATTTCTACAGTAAGCATCTCAGTGGAATTTTTTTCAAGGTAAATATTTCAGTCTATGATTATCTCTATAACAATATGAATTTCAAGATGATAATCCAAAGAAGCTTCACATATTCAACAATCATTTATTCTAATATAGAGTTCTATTCTTTTATTGAAGAAGTGTAGACTTGGAAAAATTTAAAATGAGTGATTCCACCAATAATAGTTATAGGGTTTATCCTCTGATAATAATTATTCGATGCCTATAACTTGCAAAATTATTTGATGATATGAAGTACTATAGAATAGAGATATTAGCCATAGTCGTCAGCACACTGCTGCTGACTTCATGTGGATCCAAGGTCAAACAACTAGAACAACAATTACAAACAAAGGAAGAGCAGGTCATTCAGCTGGAGACTCAGTTAGATCATATCAGAGAGACAAATAGTAGTCTCTTAGACCGCCTGTCAGATCTATCAGTCATCACTCAGACAGATGCTAAGTCGATCCAAAATTCACTCTTATCTATGAATCGACAAAATGACTATATCCAGAATCTGACGAATAAAATACATGAGAAGGACTCTATTAATCTTGCACTGGTCACTAATCTGAAGCGGTCACTGCTCGACTTCAATGATGATGATATTCAGGTACAAGTGAAAGGAAGCGCAGTCTATGTGTCTATAGCGGATAAGATGTTATTCAGATCAGGAAGTACCAGTCTTTCTAAAGAGTCTGGCGCTGTACTTCAGAAAGTCGCTTCCATCATAAATGATCATGACGATATGAATGTGCTTGTGGAAGGTCATACAGATAATGTACCTATCGCTAATGATAAGGTGGGGGATAACTGGGATCTAAGTGTGCTGCGTGCTACAGCAGTCGTCAGAGAGCTGCAGAATAAGCATCAGGTAGAGCCAGATCGACTCACCGCAGCAGGTAGATCTAAGTACATACCTAAAGCTGATAATGACACGAAAGAAGGCCAGTCTCAAAATAGAAGAACAGAAATTATCATCACACCCAAGCTGGATCAGTTTTTCAAATTATTAAAAGCTCCAGAACTACTCGGCTAAAAAAATCCAAGCAATTTCAATCGGTCTCTTGCTAATCTATGCAAGAGATCTGGCTTTATGATAAGCTCATTCAATTCTATATTACTTAGATTTAATTCGTAGTCTTTTTATATACAGTAATCATTCACTATCTTTTGATTTGATTTCCAATAGAGGTATCGCAATAGTAGTTTTACTAAATATCAAAAAGATAAATCATGTCTACACTAAATCGACGTTCCTTCGTCAAAAAATCATCCACCGCAGCAGGAGCTGGACTATTATTTCAGAGTCAGCTTAGGGCTAAGGCGCATATAGATGGTACAGATGTGATCAAGGTAGGGCTCATAGGCTGTGGAGGCCGTGGTACGGGGGCAATCACACAGGCTCTACTATCTGGACAGAATGTAAAGCTGGTCGCGATGGCTGATGCCTTCAGAGATAATCTAGACAAATGCTATAATAAGATTACTGATCCTAACTTTAAAGACTGGTCTCAGGATAAAAATGTAGATCTGAATCCTAAAATCAGTGTGACAGAAGATCATAAGTTTGATGGATTCGATGGATATAAGAAGGTGATAGCATTATCTGATGTCATCATACTGGCTACACCTCCGGGATTCAGACCGATTCACTTCGAGGCAGCGATTAATGCTGGCAAGCATGTCTTCATGGAGAAGCCTGTGGCAGTAGATGCCCCAGGGGTCCGAAAAGTACTAGCGGCTGCAGAGATGGCTAAAAAGAAAAAACTGAATGTCGTCGTCGGCTTGCAGAGACACTACCAAAAAGTATATCAGGTCTGGATGGACATGATTCATAATGGAGTCATTGGCGATATCGTCACGTCCAGAGTCTACTGGAATAGTGCTGGTGTCTGGGTGAGACCTAGACAAGATGGTCAGAGTGAAATGGAATATCAGATGCGTAACTGGTATTACTTTAACTGGCTGTGTGGTGATCACATCAATGAGCAGCACATACACAATCTGGATGTGGGCAACTGGGCTAAGCAAGCAGTACCTATCAGAGCGATGGGCATGGGAGGCAGAGAAGTGCGTGATGGAATAGACCATGGCGAGATATTCGATCATCACTTTATAGAATATGAGTATGCAGATGGATCCAGAATGTTCAGTCAGTGCAGACACATAGAGGGATGTGCCAGTCGAGTCAGTGAGGCATTTCACGGGACTAATGGGACAGCACCTAAGCCAGGAGTCATCAAGACAAAGAGTGGATATAAAGTCTTGGATCATGATGATGAAAATGACATCAATCCCTATCAGGCAGAGCACAACGAATTATTTGCAGCCATCGCTAAAGGAGAATATAAATATGCTGATGCGGAGAATGGAGCACATGCGACCATGACGGCTATCTTAGGTAGAATGGCGACTTACTCAGGTAAAGTCATAGAGTGGGATGACGCCTTAGCTTCGACCATAGACTTATCTCCTGCTTCATACAGTTGGGATGCTAATCCACCTGTGATGCCAGATGCAGATGGTCGATATAAAATAGCTGTGCCAGGGAAATCTCTGACAGTGTAGACGTATGCAATGTAAAACTATTATCGATTTGATATCGTCGGACACTAACATTTTTAAAATGCTTAATGATCTTAAATTAAATCATAAAACGTCTATGACGTGGATAATTAAGATTGTCAGTAGATAATTAATCTCAACTATTTGTTGATAGTCATTGAGTTCTAAAAATTAAACCATGAAAAGAAGATCATTTATTTCTCAGAGTATACTGACAGCTTCTGCAATAAGCTTAGGGTGTAAAGCTAATTCTACCAGCATCATGTCTGGAGCAACAGAAGATTATAAATTTAAAATGAAATTTGGTCCGCATCTTGGGATGTTCAAGCATCATGCAGGAGAAGATCCAATAGACCAATTAAACTTCATGGCTGATCAGGGATTTTCTGCATTTGAAGATAATGGTATGAGAGAGAGAGATGTCATTTTGCAAGAGAAGATGGCAAGCACCATGGCGAATAGAGGCATTGAAATGGGCGTCTTTGTCGCTCACAAGATTTACTGGAAAGAAGCTAATCTGGCAAGCGGTGATCAAGCTAAAAGAGAAGAATTCTTACAATACATTAGTGACGCTGTCGATGTGGCAAAGCGAGTGAATGCTAAGTGGATGACCGTAGTGCCTGGACATTTAGACTTGCGTCAGGATATGGGATACCAGACATCACATGTCGTCGAGACACTGAAGCAAGCCAGTGGTATATTAGAGCCGCATGGACTGACGATGGTTCTTGAACCATTAAACTTTAGAGACCATCCTGGACTCTTCTTAACTAAAGCAGCTCAAGGCTATGAGGTCTGTAAAGCAGTCGGTAGTCCTTCATGTAAAATTCTTTTTGATATCTATCATCAGCAGATCCAAGAGGGGAATCTAATTCCGAATATTGAAAAATCTTGGGATGAAATCGCATACTTTCAAATAGGGGATAATCCTGGACGAAAAGAACCCACGACCGGAGAGATAAATTATAGCAATATTTTTAAGATGATTAATGAAAAAGGATTTCCTGGCATCTTAGGCATGGAGCATGGTAATTATCATGAGGGCTTAGAAGGGGAGAAGAAGCTGATCGATGCTTATAAGTCAGTCGACCTTATATAGATGATGATTCTCAATAATAAACTGTAAGCGACTCTTTCCATTTTTTTTGCGATCCCTATATAATAATGAATCTCAATAGTAAAGAATTTTATATCTACTTTGATAATCTGTAGGTTTGAGTATAATTTCTTTTACCTGTTTAAAAGATAATCTAAAGTACCCTTAATTCTCTATTTTAAATCTAAAATTTTTAAAAATTAAAGAAGCGTTAATTGTATATGGATCTTTAGCCGAGGGAGAATCTAATCATTGGGTGATCGAACATATCAAAGGCATCTGGTATCCAGCTACTATTAAAGGGAAAATAATAGATAATGGATGGTCTATTAGAAAAGGGTACCCGCAATACGTGCAAAGCAAGCATGAGATGATGAATGTGTTGGTTTTCGTCTCTGAGGAGTTGCATCTATATTGGAAAGACATTGATGAATTCGAAGGGGAGGAGTATTATGAAAGAATTTTGATACCATATGTTCTTGAAGCTGGTACAACTCATAACGGATATATTTATCAAGCCAAGAAATAAATCAATTGTAGTAAGGGATGTTATCTATGAGATTAGCTGCATCCTACACTTTGGTTCAACATTGCAAGTAGTTGTACTCTAAGTCAGATCAGTACCTTTACTCAGAACTTAATAAAATCAATCATGTTACTTAGTATATGTCAGTAATAAGACCTGCGGCTACCGCAAAAGTCATTAGAGAAATTCCTGGTGGAGGAATAGAAGTATTGATGCTTAGAAGAAATCGAGCTGTGAAATTTGCATCTGGATTCTGGGTCTTTCCTGGTGGTAAGATCGAGCCAGAAGAGCTGGAAGGAGTCACAGAAAAAGAAGCTGCACTGGTCGCAGTGATCAGAGAGTCTAAAGAAGAAGCAGATCTCGATCTGATCGAGAAGCAGCTTCATTTTTTTGTTCACTGGACCACGCCTGCTCAGCAGCCTAAAAGATTTGGAACATACTTTTTTCATACTCTGGTTCCATATGAAGGCACTGATGTGACAGTGGATAATTCTGAGATATTAGAACATCGATGGATGACCCCTGAAGCTGCCATGTCTGCAGCTCTATCTAAAGAAATATTATTGATGCCACCTACCTTTATCAGCCTTCAGCGGATCAGGTACTGTCAGACTTACGATGATGTCAAAGTGGAGTGGAAGAGATCTAAGCCATTACAAATCTTACCTGTAGTTACCATGGAAGGAACCAAAGCTTGTTCTATGTATGCTGGTGACGCTGGCTACGAGTCTGGAGACTCTACTAAGACAGGCGCAAGACATCGATTATTATTTGATTATGAGGAGGCTACATTTGATTTCCAGTATTCAGAATGTAAAGACCATTTTCCGATTAATGGGATGAGGCATTTGGACTTATAACAAAAGGTCATGAACCCTGGCGTTGCTCTTTCAGCTTACGAATTAGTTTTACCATACCTCAATAGATGGTAAAATCTTGTGGTGATTTAAGTCTCAATTGACTTTCTATGTGGTATAGCTTCATAAATTGGAACTCTATAAGCAAGATTTCAATTACATTAGTGTAAATAATTGAGAAAACTATGCGTTGGCAAGGAAAACAACAAAGTAAAAATGTAGAAGATAGAAGAGGAGAAAGATCGGGAGGGGGTATGATGAGAACTGGTGGAGGCGTAGGTATAGGTATGCTTCTGATAGCTTTTGTGATTTATCTCTTAGGAGGAGATGGTTCAGGATTTTTACAGCAGGCACAGCAAGCTCCAGCACCACAAGAGCAGCAGCAAAGAAGGACAAATGAACAATATGTTGGTACAGAGGAAGAAGAAGCACTGGCAGATATTGCCGGTGTAGTCCTTAAGGAAACAGAAGATGTATGGGGGGAGATATTTCCTAAACAATTAGGAAAGAATTATACACCTGCAAAGCTCGTCTTGTTTGAGCAGCAGATCGCATCCGCATGCGGGATGGCTGGTTCAGCAACTGGTCCATTCTATTGCCCCGGAGATAATAAAATATATCTTGATGTAGACTTCTATGATCAGCTCAAGCGTAAATTTGGTGCGCCTGGCGATTTTGCATTTGCTTATGTCGTCGCTCACGAAGTAGGCCATCATGTCCAGAACCAATTAGGTTATACTAACTATGTACATCAGCAAAAAGGTAGAGTCAGTCAATCAGCTTACAATGATTTATCAGTCAGGCTGGAATTACAAGCTGACTTCTTAGCAGGCGTGTGGGCTCACCATACTTATAAAAATACTGACTTAATAGAAGATGATGATTTTGAAGAGGCGATGAGGGCTGCTGAAGCTATAGGTGATGATAACATCCAGCGTAAGACGACTGGTTATGTCAGGCCTGAGACCTTCACGCATGGATCTTCCGAGCAGCGCATGAGATGGTTCAGAAAGGGACTGGAGACAGGCGATATTGCTCAAGGGGATACATTCAGCGCGAGACGGCTGTGATTAGATTGAGGTAAAAATCAAGATCGTTTGCTTTGTTTTGGAATTTAGTCTGCTGTTTTAAAAAATTAGTTTCTTGTATCTTTCAGTCAAGAACTTGGGGTAATCATATTTACAAATTATGAATAAAGATTATGTCATCACTACTGATCGCTTAGGTCTTCGGAATTGGCTAGATTCAGATATACCTCAGATGATTAAAGTTAGTGCAGATGAGGATGTGATGGAATACTTTCCTGCTACAGCAACTCCCACTGAGACTACAGAATTTGTGCATAAGATGCGACAGATGTATCGAGAGCGAAACCATTGTTACTTCGCCGCTGATCGATTAGAAGATGGTAGTTTTATAGGCTTCATAGGTCTATGTTATCAGACTTATGAATCATCATTTACACCATGTGTGGATATTGGGTGGCGGTTGTCAAAAGATTACTGGGGTCGGGGATACGCTACAGAAGGAGCTAAGGCTTGTTTAGAATATGCGTTTTCTACATTAGAATTAGATACAGTATTCGCGACTACAGTAGAGCAGAATCTGCCATCTATTAATGTGATGGAAAAGATAGGGATGAAGAAAAAATTAGAATATGTCCATCCAAAATTGATAGGACATCCTCGGTTTTTAAATTGCTTTTGCTATGAAAAGATGAATAATCAATAATAGAATAAAATAGACATAGCCATTAGAATTATTATTGCCTTAGTTGCTTAGACTCATGTGTATATTCTTTGGTTTGAGATGTTTGCTTGGGAAACTAAAGGTCCGAAAATATTAAGAGGATTTCTTAAAGAGTTATAGACAGAACCAAGATGATCGTAGTGTAGACTATAACGATAAAAGAAATATTTTGAAAAATTCAATCACTCATAGTTTATTAACTATGAGTGATTTAAGAAAATAGTGACGCAATAGGAATTTATCTTAATATTAGTTGGAACTGAGTTGGATTTTTGCCATTGATCTAATCTAAGTCAATGCTGTCATTGTGTTTGGCTGCTCGAAAAGTTAGTATGTAGTCTGAAACCATTCTGGTTCGTTGGTCAGTAGTCTTGAAAATGATTATAGCTGGTCTTAAAGGATAGAGAGATAGGTGAATATTTCTTATTACTGGTAGTAGATATCAATATAAACCAGCCTGCAAGCAGGCTGGTTATCAGTGTGTTTTATTTACATTTTGGTAGATGCCTTTACTTCATAATCTGCTCTTGCTGATTGATACTTTCATCATGTACTGCTCTTAAGAACTTATCAATAAATTCAGGACTTAAGCCTTCTTCTGATCCTTTCTTTTGTGCAGCAGAAGTAATCTCTTCCCATCTTTTGGCTTGGTATATGGTAATATCATTTTTCTTCTTGTAATCACCTATTTTTCTGGCGACACCCATTCTAGATACGAGTAGATTAAGGATATCAGTGTCGATTTCACTTATCTCTTGTCGGAGGAAGTTGAGGCTATTCTGTACATCCATATCTCCTTCTCTGTGGAGTCTGAGCTTCATAGCTGTGATCATCTCACCTAATACTTCTGGAGTAATCTGCTGCTTAGCATCTGTCCACGCATTGTCTGGATCTCTATGTGACTCTATCATCAGACCATCATAGTTGAGGTCTACTGCCTTCTGCGATACATCGTGCAGTAAGTCCCTTCTGCCGCAGATGTGACTGGGGTCACAGATCATAGGTAGCTCTGGTCGCTGTTTCATGAAGTCCAGTGCGATCTGCCATTGTGGTCTGTTACGGTACACCTTCTCACCGGAGTTAGAGAATCCTCTGTGTATGGCGCCGACGTTTTTGATACCGACTTTTTCAAATCTTTCTACTGCGCCCAACCATAATTTAAGATCAGGATTAATAGGGTTTTTTACTAATACAGGGACATCAGTGCCACTGAGAGCTTCAGCTACTTCTTGCACTGAGAATGGATTAACAGAAGTTCTTGCTCCGATCCAGATGACATCTACATCAAACTCCAGACACATCTCAGCATGACCTGCCTTAGCTGCTTCTACTGTGATCGGAAGTCCAGTCTCTGCCTTAGCTGCCTTCATCCAGGGTAGTCCCTTGACACCGATGCCTTCGAAGTTGCCAGCAGATGTACGCGGCTTCCATATACCACCTCTGAGCATGTCTACTTTACCAGTCGCAGCGACTCTCCTGCAAGTGTCCATTAATTGTTCTTCTGACTCCACACTACATGGTCCGCCGATGACATAAGGTGTTTCCGTTTTTCTGAGCCAGTTAGTGCTGTGCGTAGATGTTGATTGTGATTCCATATTTTAAGATTTGCTTTGTTTAGTTTTTTTAATAGTCTTTGTATTTAGCTTAGTTTGACAACGTTTAGTTTCAGGCCGTTGAGTACCCTTTTTATTTCGTTGGCTTTCTGAATCAATTCTTTTGATTCAGTTTTATTGCCACTATCGATGACCTTTTTAAAATGCTGGAGGTGATTGATATATCGCGCTAAAGCATCAGATAGGTGATCAGAATTTTTATCAAAGATAGAAGACCAAGTCTCGGGATTACTCTTTGCGAGTCTCACTGTACTTTCGAACCCTGTACTCGCCAGATTAAATATTTGCTTTTGGTCTTGCTCTATATCCAGCACTGTCAGACTTAGTGTGAATGCACTGACATGGGACAAGTGCGACACATAAGCCATATGCCTATCATGTGCATCAGACTGCATGAATAGAGATTGCATGCCCAGATCATTAAAAATCGTCAGCACTGATTCCAGTGAATCTTCATCGCTGAGATCTTCATCTGTGATGATATTTTTCTTCCCTCTGAAGAGATTCAGTATAGCAGCTCCTGGTCCAGAGAACTCTGTTCCCGCCAGTGGATGTGCTGCGACGAATCGTGATCTCTTTTGGTGATTTTTTACAGCAATACATACATTTCCTTTCGTCGACCCTACGTCAAAAACTGTCTGATTCCATTTAATTTTATCAAGCAGGGATAGACTCACAGCCTCAATAGCATGCACTGGTATTGCGATACAGAATACTTCACAGGTATCAAGACCAGTTTCTAAAGTCTCTATGCGATCTACCAGTCCAAAGTCAATGGCCTTATCGCAGTGCTCTGGGTTCTCATCCACGCCGATGACTTCGTAGCCGAGCGTCTTACACTCTTTCGCAATCGATCCTCCAATAAGACCAAGTCCTATGACACAAAGTTTCATATTACGACTTTTTGCTTTTCTAATAATGCGGTGATCCGCTCTACTGATCGATTCAGATTCTCAATATTACTGCATAGTGATATCCTGATGTATCGATCTCCGTTATCACCAAATATAAATCCTGGAGTGATGAAGACTAATGCCTTTTGTAGTATCTCTTCGATCCATGCTTCTACATTGAAGACTGATTCTGGGACAAGACCCCAGACGAATAGTCCAGCAGAATCTTTTTCATATTCACACGCTAATAAATCCATGATCTGCCACACGATCTCTCTCCGCTTCTTATAAATCTCATTTAATTCATCAAACCAAGCTTGATCTAATGAGAGAGCCTTGACAGCAGCCAGCTGGATCGGCTGATACATACCACTGTCCATATTACTTTTGAATGTCATGACAGCATTGATATATTCAGACTTACCGACCATGACGCCGACTCTCCAGCCAGCCATATTGAAGCACTTACTCAGGGAGTTCAGTTCTATCGCTACGTCAGAAGCATCTTTCACTTGCATGATGCTGATCGGCTCATCATTAAGGATAAAGCCATAAGGATTATCATGACAGATGAGTATTTCTTTCTCTCTTGCGAAGGCTATGATCTCTTCAAAAAACTGTAGATCAGCTTTCTGACCTGTCGGCATATTAGGATAGTTAATCCACATGATCTTTACCTTAGATAAGTCTTGCTGCCGCAGCGCATCCAAGTCTGGCTTCCACTGATGATCAGCTCGCAGGCTAAAGTTTCTGACTGTGGCACCAGCTAATTTACTTGCCATTCTGTAAGCAGGGTAGCCAGGATTAGGCACTAAGACTTCATCGCCTTCATTAAGAAATGCCATGGAGATATGCATGATGCCTTCCTTAGAGCCTATAAGTGGCAAAACATTTTTATTTGGATCGAGAGCTACTGAGAACCATCTGTCATACCACTCTGCGAATGCATCTCTTAATTCTGAAATGCCTTTATACCCTTGATATTTATTCGCTAATACTCCCTTAGATGCTTCCTGCAATGTATCGATGATCTCTTGTGGTGGGTGAAGATCTGGACTACCGATACCTAAGTTAATGACATCCTTACCCATGCTCTTCATAGCAGCTATCTGAGCGTTCTTAGTCGCGAAGTAATATGTCTGGACTTGGCCTATTCTATGAGATGGCTTGATGATCATATACGTTCGTTTTTTGATAAGTGCCTAATTCTTTAAGTTCTGATGTCACTTCTGGTAATGATTCCATGACAGCTTCATACTGCCCCACATCGCTGAATTCTAAATCCAGATAGAAGTAGTATTCATTCACTTTCCCTAAGACAGGATATGACTGCAGCTTGCTGATATTTATCTGGTGCTCTGCTATATAGGCTAATGCTCGAAGTAGACAGCCTGGTCTATCTTCGACCCTGATGAAAATTGAAGCCTTATTAAAATGAGGGTTTATGTCTACCTTCTGGTTTTTGCCTTGGATGATAAAAAATCTTGTGTAGTTCTCCTTAGATGTCTCTATCCCTTTGCCTATGATTTCTAAGTCATAGATAGTAGCTGCTGATTCACTTGCTATAGCGCCTTTTCCTGACTTAGCTTTCTCCGACACTTGTCTCGCTGCGAGTGCCGTATCTTCAGATTTTACTAATCTGATATGAGGATACTGGGAGAAATAATCTAAACATTGATTGATCGCCATGGGGTGAGAACTCACTTCTGTGATATCTGCAATCGACTGTCCAGCGATCGCCATCAGGTTATGCTTGATCCGCAAGAAGACTTCTCCGACCACTCTGAATTCTCGTTCTCTCAGAATCCGATAATTCTGAAGTAGGCTACCTGCTATGGAATTCTCTATGGCCATGATCGCTATATGGTCAGATTCATTTTGCTGAAGCGTATCTGCTAGTTGGTCAAAGGAGTCAGCAGGTACTGTCTCTATATCTGTGGTATTGAAATACTTCTCTGCTGCTTCTTGATGAAAGCAGCCCTGATATCCCTGAATGATTATTTTTTTATTTGCGCTCATCTCACTTATATAAAAGCAAAAAAGGAGCCCTTATTTCTGATAAGGACTCCTTTCGTTTATTTTTTGTTTTCTAATAACAAGGTTTCCTTATCGCTTTTTGCTAAAAAAGTAATAGAAGAAAAAAAAGCTATTAGAAGAAAATGTATTCATATCTGTAAATAGGAAAGCAAAGCTATACCAATTATTAGAATTATCAAAGTCGATGTATAATCCAATATTAGAGCAGCGAAGACTAATGTGATGTCTCTATGTCATTGATAATAAGCGATTTACATATTCATTAAGATTGAATTGTAGTTTTTGTTTGCTATGCTAATAGTTATTACACCATAGATTTTAATTGATAATGAGGTCATATTCATTAAAAATTCTTAATGATGTGCATTTCAATATTAAAGAATAGAATCGATCTGAGAAATCTGAAGTCTGCGGTGTACGAGAGTTTATATCTCTGTAATAGACCATCCGGAGACCTAATTCTAACTTCGGAGCCAGATATGAACGTATACCTGCATCTAAGCTCAGTTCTAAACCAATTATAGGTCTGTAAACGGGCTGCGATAAGGGACTTTATTCGCCAATGGCATCCACAGAAGCGTATGTTTCACCAGATGTATTCATGCTTGTGAAATAATTGATCCCTGTACCTACTTCGAATCGAAACCGATCAGTTATTGATTGTACATAGCTAATCTTGATTGGAGTGGTAATTGATCAATTCTCTTGAAATCTTGTTTTTTCTATGATTTCTACATTTTTGATACTTGCTGTGCCAAGTATTGGCAGCGTTATTACATTTCTTAGCTGATAAGCGGAGTCTACCTTCTGCTATATACGCTTAAGCTTCTTGATGGTAATGAAGCATCCGGTCATGAGAGTATTAAGATATTTAGACAAAAATTTTTGTCTGATAACTCATATATTCAATAATAATGTAATATGTTTTATAAATTACCATATCTTTGTATTACACCACCACACCTGTTGATTTTAATAGTCCAGATAAGCTATTATTAGTAAATATCGTCTGCGATTCAGCTCAATTACTTTGAGGTGAAAATGACAGTACAATAAGTGTTTGCTAATTTCTGAATTAATTAAAACTTCAATATTCCAACCATGTATAGGTCAATCTTACTAATTCTCATATTATTACCCTTATTCTCTGTTGCACAAGTAGAGACTCCCTGCTATAATAACGCTAACCCTAATGATCCAGAGAATCCTGATGTCGGACTGATCACTCACGAGGACATAGGCTGTCTTATGGGTGATGTATCAGCCTTACAATCAGATACTCAAGGGTTTTTGAATTATGGATACAGTAATACACTGGCCGATGGTACGTCGGTCGTGGATGATTTTACGCTTTCCGAAGAGACATTTTTATCATCTGTAAGCCTTTATGCCATCAATGATACACCAGACTTAGAGCCTAATATAGAGGCTGTCCGAATCAGAATCTGGAATGGCAATCCTACTCTACCAGAGTCTGAAGTCATCTATGGTACACTGACAGAGAATCGACTCCTGAGTGCAGAGTTCTCAGGTATCTACCGATCTAATGCAAGAGAACTGCAAGCTTGCACAAGACCTATCATGGAGATCATAGCTGAAATAAATACTTTGCTGCCAGCCGGAGATTATTGGCTAGAATGGCAATTCGATGTACCAGATCTGACCAGTAACTACAGGACACCACCAATTACCATATTAGGCCAGTCTGATACTGGAAATGCAGTCGAATCCACTGATGGAGGAGACACCTACTCACCGATTACAGATCAAGGAAATGACGCGACTCCTGGCTTACCATTTATCATTAATTGTACGCTGGATATTCCAGTTAATAATGATTCACCTGGTATGAATCCTCCCGAAGATACAGCCATCCCTACGATGGGAGAGTGGGGGCTGATTTCATTATTTCTTCTCTTATTGATCGTGGGGACTGTGCAGATGAAAGAACCATATACTGTCAAGCAAAAATTAGATTCAGTCCGAGGTTAGTATGCATTAAAGTCATATTTTAATCAGAGTCACACTTCGCTATTTTATCTGAAGCGAGTGAACCACATTTATATGCAGTATTCTAAGTACATTCTAGACCCATGCTATATTATACCGATAGTTATCGGTAGTAAAATAGAGCGAACATAATACCCGAAAGAAATAGGTAAGGTGAATGCTGAATCTTTAGATTTTGAAATCATAACAGGCAAAACATTGGTGAGCATCACCCAATATGTGGAAGCCAATCATGTAGATCTTCTCTGCATGATGAGTGGTAAGCGGACATCATTCGAGTCGATGATAAAGCCTTCTACTGCTTTTGAATTATCAAAATCTCTTAATTGTTTGCTTACAGCCGTTCCCATACTAGTCGCTAAGCATCCATTGAGTCCTGAGCTGAAAGCATAATGCTTGCAGATGGAAATATAATATGGGCTTTTCAAAAATATGCAATCATTATAGAAATTAAGCGACTGCCTAAATTATCGATGCTTTATTTTATTAGGTTTGACTTTTCCTAGTTACATTAAGGCATAAACAATATAGACTATCATGAAAGAAGTACTTCTATTATCCAATCTTGATCTTCAGTCCGAAGATGTATTAAGATATGCTGCGCAGTTTTGTAAGTATTACAAATGTAAGCTTCATATCCTGCACTTTGTAGAAGGAGTATCTCCGATATTAGTTTCTTCTTCTACTTATTACAGGAATATTGGTTTGACCATTGACTCAGCTGAGCAAGAAGCTGAGCTATTGCGTAAAATTAAAAATACGACAACTGAATACATAGAGACTGATTGGCTCAATGTCTCTATCAGGGACGAAAATGAATCAGTATTCATGCAGAAGTTTCTGTCGGATCATCTCATAGATCTCATCATCGTGGGTCAGCATATATTTAAAGAGAATAGCGATACTGCTGTTCAAAATTTAAGGCATATATTAAGTAATATTACGACTTCTCCCATGCTCGTGGTTCCTTCGCTTGAAATATTTAAGCCATTCTTGAAGAGTAATTATCTGTTACAATTCATGAGTGAGCAAAACATAAAACACATCAAGCATTTTAAAGCCCTCTTTTCAACTTCTCAGCTCATGCTGACACATGTAGAACAGACAAGTGGTGACAAGATTCAAGAGTGGACTGAAAAAAAATGGCTGGACTATATCCACAAAAATGTAGATACTGAAATCTCATACGAGTCACTTAAAATGGAATATGCTGATTATATCAATCGAGAGAACTTCGCCATCACTCGCCTATATGGACTGCTCGTGTTTGCCACCGCGAATCGTAATTTCTGGAGAAGACTACTGACGCCGAGTACCACGCTCAAAGTCTTAACTAATTTAGAAATGCCCGCTCTCGTATTCAAGAATCAAGCGATAGTCTAGTATGTATGACAAAACGCACTTTATTGAACTCTTTAGTAGTGTTTAGACTACACTGAACCATTTGCTGAAATGATCTCACAAAATCTCCTAAATAATTAAATGAGTGATCTGGTAGCCCTACAGTCTACGGTTGCTATAATTGTTTTCGTGTGTGTCGTCCTTAAATAATAGCCAAAGACCGACGCTTGTTTCCATAATGATTCACAATATGCGCTCAGATTATAAATAATTAGCGATTTTTGTACTCTAATTGCTTTAAGTTGAAAATGATAATGAGATTGATAATTCGAATTTCCGGACTTTTGCTTTGTTTGACTTGCTCGTATATAGTCCAGGCACAAGTGACTTTTACAGATTGTATAGGAGCCACTCCTGTGTGTAATAACATATATCAAGAAAATATAGTCCCTACAGATGAGGGCTTTTTCCCGAATGAGATTAATCCAGAAATCAGCTGCATTCAAAATGAATTAAATAATATTTGGTATTCTTTTACTGTGAATAGGACAGGAAAGTTTGGATTCATCATCAAGCCTAATGATGCAGCTGCCGATTATGATTGGTCCATGTATAATTTGACTAATGCTTCATGTGCTGATATCTTTTCAGATGCAAGCATATTAGTCAGCTGTAATTCTGCTGGTAGCTCTGCATGCTCTGGTGATACAGGAGCTACTGGTGAGTCATCTTTTTCTAAGCAGGGTGGTAATTGTGGTGCCGCTGTACCTGATAATGAATTTGGACGGACACCGTTTAATGATCTTATTGATGTAGTAGAGGGTAATAGTTATGTCCTTACAGTATCTAATTTTGATAGAGGACAGGCTGGTTACACCATTGACTTTAGTCTATCAGATGATATTGGGATCATAGATAATCTCAATCCATCATTAACTCAGTTAGATGTTGTCGAAGGCTGTGCTGTAAGTGAATTGGACATCTTATTTAGTGAAAACATTAAGTGTAACACGATAGATATTGAGAATATCACCATCGATGGAGATGTGTCAAATATTATGAATATCAGTTCAGAAATTTGTGCTCAAGGCGGAGCGTCTGATAAGAGATATAAGATATTATTAAGCACACCGATTAGTGTATCGGGAGCTTATGAATTAGCAATAACACCAAGTGGACCTAAGCCAATATCTGATCTTTGTGACAATAGCACAGGAGACATCACCAGATCATTTCAGGTTGTTAATGAGGGGATTGCCCCAGCACTGATAGACGTCGTCCCAGATGATCCCTGTCAGATTAACTCAGTCACCATCAACTTTTCTCAGAATATGCTCTGTATGGGCGTTGCCGCTAACTCATTCACAGTATCTGGCCCTAACGGATTCATAAGCGGACAGACTATATTAGAAAACTGTGAATCAAGCAGCAGTTTTGTTTTTGAATTTGCTCAGCCATTATTAGAAAATGCTGTGTATCAGGTTTTTATCAATCGGATTCCAGGTATCGCATTGACCAATGAATGTTCGATTCCACTCGGTGGAGATATCATGACAGAATTCACTAAAGAGTCTGAGATGGGAGGAGCCATAGAGACAGTAGATTGGAATAGCGATTGTGCCATTTCCGAATTACTGATATCATTTGATCAAGCGATCGTCTGTAGTTCTATCAGAAGTGATAATCTTAGTGTAGAGTCCATGGGCAATATCATCTCAGGAACCATCGTCGATAGTGACTGTAATGATAGTTCTCCCATGACCTTATCAGAGGTCACATTTCAGCTCGATGAAGCCATATCTATTAATGGAGCATATAATGTATCATTGACCACTAACGGTGTCGATGAAGTCTTGACAGTATGTGGCTCCCCGAGCATGTCAGGCACAGAAGAAATCATGGTAAATCTTATGCTGGAAGTACCTCAAATTACAGATGTCACATTCCCTGATTCATGTAATATTCAGACGATGACACTGCTATTTTCTAAGGAAGTCCAGTGCCAGTCTGCGCAAAATGCAGTTATGAATTTGACTTTTGGTGGTCAAGATATTGATGTCAGACCTATAAATAATAACTGCGATCTGAGCCAATCTATCGAAGTAGAATTAGGATCGGTCATCAATGCTGATGGGGAATATATTTTTGACTTTGTAGAGAATGCTGGTGCCTTTACAGATGTGTGTGATATGGGTGCAGAATCTGCTAATATAGTCGGCGCATTGACTTTCAGTGATTGTGATTCTTGTTTTGTCTATGTGCCTAATGCTTTTTCTCCTAATGGTGATTCAGTCAATGACAGCTTAGGTCCCTTGTCGAATTGTGATTTTGATTCTGTGACCATGATCGTATTTGACCGCTGGGGAAATATGGTATATGAAGAAACAGGGACGACCATTTCTTGGGATGGACTCTTCAGCGGTGACAAGATAGAGCCTGGTGTCTATGCCTATATCATCGATATAGAGTTGAGAGAATTTAGGAAGTCTTCTACCAGAACAAGGAAGGGGACTTTTACAGTGATGTAGCGAAAGGGTAAATAGACATTTACTAAACCTCGAAGGTTTAGTAAACGTATACACCTACCTAAGATAAAGTGGAGATCATTCCAAGTATTCTAATTCTTTATCTAATTTAAAATGCTGATGAAAGTCAGTAAAAGCTATTCTCGCCTGCCAATTCAAGATTAGTGGATGTCATCCTCAAACCATGATAAAACCTTTTCTCTGGAAATCAAAGTAAGTACATTTGACAAAATAGTGGAGTAAGAAGAAAATTGCCATTGTTCATAATCATTGGCGAATATTCTTGCTCATGGTATTCGATTTTGCAGACAATGTAGGAATTTACGTTTACTAAACTTTCAAGTTTTAGTAAACCTTTAGTTGCACTTAAAAAATCCGAATATTTTACTTAGTCGTATTTATTTATCCATGTTTTTTATCTGCGGAAAAAATGATGTTGATCGTGATAGATAAATTGAAGTTTAACATCTCGAATTTTAAGTTTTGATTTTTTCTTCGCTTAGTAAAATGCCTTCAGTTTGAGATTTCCTTCTACAACCATCTTAACTGAGTTATACCGATGCTATTTTACTCCAAGGAAATAGATCGAGTATAACGCCCGAATGAAGTAGGTTTGCTGGTTTTAAAAATCCCAAATTAATTTCTCGTCGGTATATAATTTTACGAATAGGTAAGGGATCATTAATGAATTTATTTTATAAGATTATTTATAAATCATTTTGTAATAGAGTGTAATTCTAAAATGCATTTAATCTTGCTAAATAATATATTATTTACATAAATGATTACCGGTTTAGTTATATTTTTATTTGCTAAGCCATTGACTATTATACCATGATTATATTCAAGAAGATTTGATGATTGTCTACAGATGAGTGGTTATTTGAAATGAAATAGTAAATGAATTGAATCGATCTGAAAAACCCGTTACGCCAGATGAACGAGAGTTCATGTCACTTAATAATGTGGTCCGTACGCCTATTTCAATATGATCGCTCAGATAGCTGCGTATGCCAGCGTGAGTTCTGAATTCAAAATGATGACTCGACTTATAACCATAGTCCGATACAGGTCCATACTCACCGATGGATTCCAATGAGTTATATGTCTCTCCTATCGTAGATTGGAGCAGAGCGTACTGTAAGCCAGCTCCTAACTCGACTCTGAATCGATTATTGATGGGCTGTGCATATGACAGGGCGATTGGGATTGATAAAGATCTATACTGTTGAAATCTGGTTTTCTCTACTACTTCGATATTGTCCACTGAGGCTGTTCCGAAGATATTCTGTGACACCCCACCTTTGATTTGATATGCGATTAATACATCTTCGGATTGTTCAGTACTTACAGTTTGCTGGATGATATCTCTGATCCGGCTTACGTTATTGGTGAAGCTGAGTCCGCTTTCTAAATAAAGCTTGTCTGTCAGTTCTATATTAAAGCCTACACCAATGGTCTGACTCAGAAATGGCTTCTCATTATCTTGACGTCGTTGCTGTAGCAAGTTGTCTTCTGAGTAAGCTAAGCTCCGAGTAAAAGCTCCAATACCCGAATAGAGGGATAGGCTGTACTTAGACTTCTGATCAAGCGCAGTAGTTACGACACTTACCTTAGGCAGTAAGCTGATCTGGGACTTAGTATCATAGTTTAGTCCACCATGTTGTAGTAAGGGTAGGAGAGGAAATTTCATTTTTGAGTGAGCTATTGTAACATTGGTTACAGGTGATTCACTCTTTTCCATCTCCATCTCCTGACTAAGTGACAATGTATTCTTTTCGAAAAATGGTAGCTTCTGTTTACTGTACAAGTTTAGCTCCACTTGTTCAGTCTTATTATTTTTTCTAAAAACTGTTTCTTTTCCTTGTTTTGTATTTTCATGAGGAATGAGGGCTAAGTCCTTAATTTCAAGCAGTTTTTCTGTTTTGTGGGTATTGATATCGCTATAATTAATGTTGTTAGTTTGACGATCGAATTGATCATTAGTTGATAGCTTTTGATTAACCTGTTGTTTGCTTAATTGCTCATGTTTGTCTTTGAGTGAATTAGAACCTTCTTCACTTAGAGATATATTATCATCTGGATTTATTGAATTATAATCTGCAATGTTGTCACTATTGTTTTTATCTGAGATCGCTTCTTCTTGATTGAGTGAAGGTTTGCCATCTGAATTTGGTGACTTATAATCCGCCATGATATCACTATTGCTTTTTGAATTATCTGCCTCTATTGGTAAATGTATAAGAGAGTAAGTGCATATCGAAACAAGCAATATACTCATCACACCAATCAACCAAAACAACAACGGTCTTTTCCGACGTTTTTGATAGTCGAATTCATTCCAAGCAGCTTCAACATCCAAATCTGAACCGAGCAGCTGATCTATCTTATCTCTTTGGTTATATCGCTTTAGATTCATGTCTCTTAGTTTTTAAATTGATTTTATTGAGGAGCATTTGTTTACCTCTTGATAAAAGTGATCTTGATGTCCCTACTTTAATATTGAGCTGATCTGCAATTTCTTGATGATTCCATCCATCTAAGAAATACAGATTGATTACTTGTCTATAATGATCAGGGAGTGATCTGAGTGTATAGATAATTTCGCTTATTCGGCTATCATCTGAGTCAAATGGATTCTTATCATCATCTATATTTTGATAAGTATCAGGTATCAATTCCATTCCAATAATTGGGATTGATTTTTTGCGTTTATGACTCAGTATGGTATTGACCAGAATCGTTTTTGACCAAGTCAACAAATTAGATTTAGTAGGATCATAGATATG
>ENA-ORXT01000566-ORXT01000566.1-marine-metagenome-genome-assembly--contig:-NODE-566-length-57268-cov-7.000927_pt1 | contig 57268 bp, 54 predicted proteins | sample MGYA00237868_ERZ511482 | MGnify/ENA metagenome assembly ERZ511482 | reverse complement strand
TGGCAAGGATTTATCTCTATCCTCTGGCTATTGATTTTTTGCCGCGCTGTGGCAAGGATAATTCTCCACCTTGTGGCTATTCATATTTTGCCAAGCTGTGGCAACGATATTTCTCCATCTTGTGGCTATTCATATTTTGCCACGCTGTGGCAAATGATATTTCTCCATCTTGCGGCTATTGATATTATGCCGCGCTGTGGCAAATGATATTTCTCCAACTTGCGGCTATTCATATTTTGCCGCGCTGTGGAAAGGATGTTTCTCCATCTTGTGGCTATTCATATTTTGCCGCGCTGTGGCAAATGATATTTCTCCATCTTGCGGCTATTGATATTATGCCGCGCTGTGGCAAATGATATTTCTCGACCTTGTGGCTATTCATATTTTGCCGCGCTGTGGAAAGGATGTTCCTCCATCTTGTGGCTATTGATTTTTTACCGCGCGGTGGGAAGGATATTTCTCATAGTTTGAAATGCAAAAAATATACGATGGAATACAAAGAAGTTATAAGTGTATTAATGTTTGTACCTTTCTGACCTAGGCCATTACACGGTTACTAAATAATGTCTAGAGAAAAAAATATGCAAATAAATAAATACATCTACTCCTTTAGATATGACAATACTGAAAGTGAGTTATGTAAACTCGAATCTAGATGTATTTTTAATAAGGAGGAAAAGAATAAGTTTCTTATCTCTGAAATAAAAGCAGAACCTTCAAGAAGTGCTTTCATCAAAAGAAGACTGGATATCATTTCATTTTCCAAAGACTACCCTGCACTTATAGCTGACATTAAAAGTAAAAAAATACGCACGGATGGTTTCAAAATTGAGTATTTAGAATTAAAAGGTGATACATCGGAATATGCTGAACGGCTTGAAAAACTAAAAGACATAGGCTTTTGTATTAATACCTTTCCTGACTACTATAATCCAACAATAATTTATGGTATCTGCTGTTACGAGGATGTTTGGTATTTCGGTGTTTTGATAAAAAATAATTTAATTTGGGAAAAGCATAAACAAAAACCGCGCTCCTTCAGCAACTCTATTGACATGAATATTGCAAAAGCGCTCGTCAATATTGCAGCACAATCAGACATAGATAGCAGTCTATTAGATGCATGCTGTGGCGTCGGCACAATTATGCTAGAGGGCTGTTTTGCAGGAAACAACATTGAGGGTTGTGATAATAACTATAAGGTCTATAGGAGTGCACTTGAAAATCTAGCACACTATCAATATTCAGCAAAGGTGTTTTACTCTGATATAAAAGACATCAAAAAAAGATATGATGCTGTGATCCTTGATCTGCCATATAATATGTATAGCGCTGCAACGGATATAGAAATTTCGCACATTATCAACGCTGCAGCAGACATTTCAAATCGACTGGTAATGGTGTCTATCTCAGACCTCACGAATTTGATAAGCAATATTGGATTTAAATTATCAGATTATTGCATCGTTAATAAGAGGGCTTCAAATTTTAGCAGAAGAATATGGGTTTGTGAAAAGATGGAATAGTGAAAATGTATTAATGTAATCTAAAGTTATAAATTCGTGGACCAATAAGAAAAAAGCAATCTTTCTGACAATTATATTTTCTTTATCATTAAGTACAGAACAGCTATGAAGAGCAAAGAAATTCTAGATCATAATATTCCGATCACGGAATCTTTCCGAATGCGAGGAACCGACGTTACCCGATTAGAAACATTTATGGATGCCGCCTTCGCTTTTGCGATGACAATGCTCGTGATCTCCCTCGGGTCATTACCTAAGAATTATATAGAACTGATAGATTCGTTGAAAGAAATTCCTGCATTTGCGACCAGCTTCTTTATCATTATGTTGTTCTGGCACAGTCACCGCACCTGGAGTAGACGATATGGTTTGGAAAATACGAGCACCATATTTTTAAGTATTTCGCTCATTTTCATCTTGCTGATTTATATCTACCCTCTTAGATTAATATTCTCAACTTTCTTTGCATTTATTAGTGACGGTTGGTTCCCAACAAAATTTCAACACAATGGAATAAGTGATCTTATTGGCTTATTTGCAATCTATGGAATAGGGCTATTTGCGATCGCTGGAATACTTTCATTATTATACCTTCAAGCATTGAAGAATAAAACCTTGCTCAATCTGACGCATTTTGAAATTAATCAAACAAAGGTTAAGATTTCTCTATTGGGCATAGTCGCCTTCACCGGATTGATAGCTTCAATTCTTGCATTAATTCTTCCTAACTTTCTCGGCATTCAATCAGGATTAATATATTTAACGCTACCTATTTCCATTGCAATTTCAAATAAATTTTTTGCAAAGAGATTAAAAAGGTTGTCTAATTAATTTCACCTAAGGAACTGAATTCAGATCTACTCTCCATTGATAATGTATCGCTTACGCAAATTATTTTCATTCAAATTATAACAATGCTTCCCTTATGTTCAAGAGTGATAGATTAGAACTGTTTCAAAAAAAGACAATTAAGACTTAACTTATATCTGACCTAGGCTGGATGGAATTTCAAAACTAAAAGTACTACCTACCCCCAATTCTGAGCTAACAATTAATTCCTTACCCATGTCATCTATAATCATCTTACAAGTGTCCAAGCCAATCCCTAATCCCTCCATTTCAACTTCATTCGAAATACGCTGATAAGGTTCAAAGATAGTTTTAAGATTTTCCTCAGCGATACCAATACCATTATCAGATATTGAAACTAAAACGGAAGATGGCTTTAACTCAAAGGAAATTTTTACAAAGGAATCTTTTTCATTATCGGAATACTTTATACCATTGGCGATGATATTTTGAAATAGCTGCTTTAATAATGATTCATAACCATAAACTTGTACATCTATTTCTGGTTTAATTAATTTAACCTTATTAGAATTTATTCTTTCATATAATAACACTTCAACACTATCAATTAATTGAGATATAGAAACATCCACTGGACTAATGTTCGTCTTAAATTCTGCTATACTCAATAAATTATCAATCATTCTATTAAGCTGAGTAATGGAAGAATTGATATATTCATAATACTTATTTTCTTTCAATTTCTCATCCTTGCCATTTTTCAATTGGATGAGTTGGGTAAATGAATTTATTGATCTTAAAGGTGCTTTAATATCATGGGCAATCCTATGAGCAAATTGGCTTAGATTCCTATTCGAGATTTTTAAATTCTCCCGTTCAATCTCCATATTATTTTTTGTCTGCAACACTTCAGATTGCAGATGAGCTAATTCTCCACTTAAGCAATTTATATCAGCACATTCCGCTGGCTTGAAGTTTTTATTTATATCTTTTATTAATTTTATTAATCGTCTTCTTGTATCAAATTTTTCAACAATACTACTTGCTACTAATTCTAAGATTCTAATTTGGCTATCGTTAAGATTTTTCGATTGAACATCCATAATGCACAAAGAGCCAATGGCAACTTTTTCATTGTTGATCAGAGGAAAGCCGGCATAATATGACAACTCGCCTTGCGATGCCTCTAAATGACATGTACCTTCATCACAGCTAATATCTTCTATAATTGTTAAGCGTCTATTACTAACAGTAAATTGGCAAATAGACTCTTTTTTCAACAAAGGAAAATCCTTCATGCCACTAGATGAGATTACATACTGACGCTCGGAGTCTAGAATTGATATGTAGCATGCGCTTGAGCCAGCTACTTCCATGGCAAGTTCAATGGTTTCTTTGAGATATTCTTTGTTCAGGCTTAATTCCTCAACAATACCATAACTAGAAATTACCTTATCTAGATCTACGTTTGAGATATAAAATAAACTATGTAGCATTTTTAGAATTTTAAATTCATAAATCAACATTTATGCCCAACGGTATATCCAATGTGTAAACAATTTGTCATTTGGTCATTTATAAAATATAAATTTCTATATTATACAAACATGGCATAAAATAAATAATCATGCATATCCAATTAATTCTATGGTTGTCCTTGAGTTTTAGTTCGCTGATGGCTCAAGCAGAATATCATCATCCCGTCATCAAAACTTTTGGCGGTATTTATCCCATCGATCAGGCTACGGTCGTCCCGGATGTTCATCAGAAATATAATATTGTTATAGATCTATTTTCTGGAGAAGATTCCACACAATTAAATGCAGCATTAAATAATGTAGCTCGAATGATAAATCTTCATGCAATCGCTGGCGTGCATCCTGATTCCATTCATGTGGTATTGGCAATTCATGGGAACGCAACCAAAACTATCCTGAAGGACGATGCATATGAAAGTAGATATGATATAAAAAACCCAAACCTTCCATTGTTAATTGCATTGAAAGAAGCAGGAGTAAAGCTTACTGTTTGCGGCCAATCATTAATCGGAAGGGAGATTGATCCAGAAGAGGTAAATGAAAATGTCGAAATTGCTACCTCAATGCTGACAACCGTGACCACATATCAGCTGAAGGGATATACCTTGTTTAAGTTTTAAGTCTCAATGAATATGGTGATTTATAGGTATTGCTCTTCACTTGCTCCAAAAACTGAGCGTAAATAATAAGCAACAATCACCTTCATGTTTCCTTATCTAGCATGACGGAGGTCATAGAAATATTTAAGAAAATAAAAACAAAAATCACCCATTCGCTTTCGCAAATTCAAGATATTGAAAAAATAAAATTACATGGTTTTGGTTTAAAATAGGGATTTAGAACAGGGTCAAAAGATAAATCCCAAATATTCATACGATGTCATTAAAGAATCATACTCTAGTCGAAAGACACCGCATAAAAGATAAATATAAGTCCTCCAATTCTGCCCGATCTCATTACAGTCCCGTATGGAGTTGAAGTCAAATTAGCTTAAGGGATGGATGATCCTTTTAAAGAAATTTAAGTAAAGGGCTTGAAAAATCGAAGAAACGATAAGGTGAGAAGAAACTAATGAGAGAATAAAAGAGAAATAGCTGAAAAATTTTAGTTATTGAGTAATCATAACGAATTAGAAAATAAAGAGATATTCCCCTTGCAAGTAGACATAAAAAATACTAGAATCAAATGTTACAAATGTAAGAGACCTTCCATCTCCTGTATTTGTAAATACACCTGCCCTTTCCAGACTAACACTCGTTTTATTATTCTTATGCACCCAAAGGAGTACAAAAAAGAAAAAAATGGAACGGGACACATGACGAAGCTTCAACTTGAGAATTCAGAGATTATAGTTGGCGTAGATTTCACCGATAACACACGTGTAAATGAGATACTGACTGAAGATAAAAATGGTTCTTTTTTACTTTATCCGGGAAAAGATAATTTCAACTTATCGATTAGAAAAAGTACAGAAATAAATTCATTTTTAGAAAACAAACCTAACATCTTCCTTCTTGATGGCACCTGGGCCTGCGCCCGTAAAATGCTCAAACTGAGTAAGAACTTACAAGGACTAAAAAGGGTGAGTTTTGATAATGAAATAAAATCAAAATTTATTATCAAGCAGCAGCCAGCATCTCTTTGCCTCAGTACAATTGAGTCCGTGTATACGGTCTTAAATTTACTTAAGGAGGTTAACTTAGAACAATGCGAGACGAAGGATTTTCTTCTTCCTTTTGAAAAGATGATTGAGTATCAACTTGAATGTATTCTAAACCCAAGTAATAAAAACTATCGCTCCGACAGGAGTAGAGAGCTTGCTCCCAAGGATAGGTATAAGAAAAATTTAAAAAGAAAAATTATTTATGATCAAGAACCCTAGTGAATTGGGTACTTAAAAAATAATAAAGTTCCCTTACTAATTAAACTGATGCTTAGAAAAATTTCAAGCGGCTTCCGAGAATTTTCCTATCTTAATAAAATGAACCATCTGTCTTGGGACTCCCCCATCGCTTTCGCAAAGTCACTCAATAATTATCGGACAACACTCTTCATGCAAAGAGACCTACTCCTCCATCAATCCAATCATCGATTCAAAGAGTTTGGTGGTGATCCGCTGTCCACAGAATGGAGCAACTTCAGGCCCCTAAGATTAAGCAGAGAGGAAGACTGGTCAGATTGGCTCGCGTATTTCATCGAAACAAATCAACACCCTTACTTCAATTCCCTTCTTTTCAACGATACAAAATATCTACATCTCACTTGATAACAAGTAGCGCGGGAATTATCTAGCAAGGACGGCTCTATGCGAGCCGATCTGATCATTCACTGGGCGGATAATTCTTGTTGCCACATCGAAGTAAAAGTCGGGGATAACAATCTAGAAAAAACAAGAGAGACCGGAGAGAAAATCAGAATTGATTTAAACATCGCCAAAGAACAATGGCGAGACTACCTATTAATTCTGCCCCACCAAGAAAGTGACTGGCAATATGAATTAGAAAAAAATCCCAGCAATAAATCCATCCACCTACTTAGCTGGGAAGAAGTCTGCATCTACCTTCGAAAAGCAATCTCAAGCTGCTCGGTTATGCTGTGGAAGTCATTCGCTTATTCCTACATAGGTTGTGTTGAACAAAAATTACTAAACCTTAATCTAGCTTCAAAAGTAAATCATAAATCCCTACATCATATTCAAGATCAAACTACCATCCTAGAAAATTACATGATCGATGAATGAGAAAGAATAATTTATAATTAATGGCCTTAATCATTACAAAAAAACGATCGAGGTGGCGTCCACCTTCAAGAAAAAAATGGAATCAATTTTACAAGAGATTCTGAAATCAAAAAAAGATTGGCTCCCCTTCACCCTCTCCCCCAATTCAAAAATAAAGTCCACCAATTACCATTTAGAATATCCGACCATTAATGCAAGGCTCACAGATGTAAGTTTAGAAGCCGTGATCGGATTTATAGAAATAAATATTGATTGGTATTATTCGGACGATAATACTCCATACTACTCTATTCGGTTTTTTGATGAGCCGAATGAATTGAGGAGGGCAGTAAATCAGGGGGTGACAAAAAGTAAATTTGAAAATGTTGGGACAAGAGTTGCGTTTAAGCCAGTGGAAGGTTCGATAAATTTTACAGGGGATTTTAGAATTCTTATGGATGGGTATTTGGCAATTATAAATGGTGCAATATTAGGCATGAAATAGAGATCTGGCCTTTACATCTCAACACTATGCTCCATTCTCATATCTATAATGAAGATGTTAAGTTATAGTCGTGAGACATGTTAGATTTTTCGTGTTGCAATTAAAGATTTGCGGAAGCATAATCCACGGAACTTCAATTTTATTATGTTGGCAAATATTGAGGACCACCTCAATGAGGTCCAGATATTAAGCCTAGAAGTGCATGAATGATTTACTAACTATAATAAACAGGTAATGTCTAAGCAATAGAAAAACAAACTTAGATAAGGTGTTAAGGATGAATTCTACATTGTATTTGGCATCAAAAGCGTGATTGGGTTAATAGGTGCTACTTACTATAAAACAACATAGAGTATTTCTTACCCTAATTTATAAAACGATGTAATGGTCTTCCCCATAGAGGTTCAACTTCAATGTATGTGAATTTTAATCCATATACATTCCTTTGTTTTACATGTAAAAAAAAATAGCCAGTCCCACAAAATCGCATTACAATTTCACTACTTCTGAATCGATAGTATACGATTTCCAAAATCACTCAGAAGTTATATTCTTCAATTTAGAAAACGAAGAAATACTTTTAGATATAGTTCAAATATTTAAATTAAAAAATAAAGATTCACAACTAGAAGATAAAGCGATTCTAGACTTTATGATACTGCAGATGTGCACGAATAATACAGGAACTCAATTTAAAAACTACCCTAACGAACTTCAATCCATTTTCGACCTTTATGCTTCGATGAGCAAAGAAGAATTTGAATGGATCAATGAACCAGAATTCAAAATTTTAAAATTCTCTGCCTTGCGTTTCATTTTAAATTATACAAATAATGATGGGGCATTCGAACATATAAAAACATCCCTTGATAATTGCATGAAAGATAGAGCACATGCAAAATTTATAATGAGCACTTCAAATCTCCATGATTGTTATGAAAATGAGAGGTGACTACAATACTAATGATTGTATCTCAAAATATAAGAGCCGTTTCATAAATCACCAATTCATTTAAAAGTTCCTTTTCAGGTAGCTAAAGACTTAATATTAATCAAAGCAACCAACTCCTGCTGGTCCAAAAAGCACTTTAAATGTAAGCGTTCCCCAGGTATTCCGTTGCTGGAAGGCGGACTTGAATTCGGATGACCGCGTGTTGATGGTATAGATAATATCCAATTTTTGTAAAATTTGAAGCTTGACACCTACATATGCTTCATAGATGAATTTGCGTGTATCTGAAAATGTATAGTAGTTGCCCTTGCTTTTGCCATAGACACCGTTGAGATGATAATTGTAGAGTATGGCTCTCCCTGTTATTCCGCCAACGAGTGAAAATCCCATGTCATCGTCATTCACCGAAGCGTTACTTGGATTATTTACGTCAGTATATGCTAGATGATCAATGACTCCTTCAACATTCATTACCTTTCCAAAGTCTATTCCAAAAGCCAGATCCGTGTAATGCCCAAGGTTTATTTCAGGTCTTATTTGGAAAACAACCCTTTTGATTGGAGTCCAGATGGCCACCTCAGAGGATAGCGAGTATTGAACAAGGGGTAATATATTTTTGATGACTTCACCTGTTGGGTAAGGCTTAGCTTCATCTCTGCTCCAGAGATTACCGTCAGGACGTTTGAATCCAAAAAGATTGTCAATACCTTTTGCAAGTCCAGTCCCTCCGATTCCAAAAGAAAATGAAGTATTAACTCCAATATTGTAGAGTCGTGCACTATGTACAAATCTTTTGGTTCCCTCTAAACGCCTGCTACTTCTGAATCCTGTAAATGAAGAGAATGGCCGATCTTCAGCAAGGCTATATCCATTTGCAACAGCATCACCAAAACCTGCTACTTCATCAGAAATGTGCGTCGGTGAGAACCCATTCGCTATAAATAGAAAACTATGCGATTCAGTCTTTTGACGAAAGTCCTTGACGTAAAGTAAATTATCGATTAGGTAGTCGATTCTCTCTCGCACCCAAGGAAGACCAAGGTAATATGAGTTGGCATATTCACCGAAAAAACCGAGCCTGATAGCCGCAGTATAATTCTTGTCAAAGTAAGGCATTTGGCCATCATCATCTACATTTTTTCTAATCCAATCGGCAAAAGAATCTTGATCAACACTAATCTCGAACCCTGCAAAATCTGGCTGACGCTGTGAATAGAGGCTGGCTGAAAATCCAACGCAAATGAAAAGTAAGCTGAGGTAATATTTCATATCTATTTAAATATTCCCCAAAGATTAAATAAAGTCGCGAGTATATTATAAGATTGCTTCAATCATCATCAATAAATATTAAAATCGGCTAACTTCTATTATTTCTTCTTCTATTATCTTTGTTTCTAGCAGTGTACGGTAGGAATGATTCCAGAGGCTAATGGTTCATCCTGTCATCTATTCCAAGAAATTTATCAGAATTTCAATATAATTGCTCAACTTTAGATTAATAAACAATTACAATCAAAATGAATAATAATAAATTGACTGGTAAAAATGTGCTCATCACTGCGGGTGCACAAGGAATAGGAGAATCAATCACCAAGCACTTTATTGATAGTGGTGCCAATGTAGCTATTCACTATTTTTCAAGTGAAGACACTGCGAAGAAATTGATGGAATATGCAACCAGTAAAGGACAGAAGGCAGTGACTATAGGTGGTGATCTAACCAAAGAAGAAGATGCGAATGCAATGGTCGAAAAAACCATTGAAGCGTTTGGTGGCCTAGACATTTTGATTAACAATGCAGGATCACTCGTTGCACGGAAAATGCTGAATGAGATGGAGACTGAGTTCTGGAATAAGGTGATGGATATTAACCTTACATCAATGATGTTTGTTACCCGAGCTGCCATTCCTTATCTAGCAAAAAATGACAATAGTAGTATTGTTAATTTGGCATCGCTTGCTGGACGTAAAGGTGGTCACCCAGGTTCACTGGCTTACTCAACCAGTAAAGGTGCAATCTTAACATTAACAAGAGCACTGTCTGCAGAGTTGGGCGCGCAAGGCACAAGAGTAAATGCCGTTGCTCCTGGTTTGATCCTCGGCACTTCGTTTCACAACACGCATACAACGAAAGAATCAGCCGCTAAAACGACTGCTGGGATTCCAATCCAAAGAGCTGGTAACGCAGCTGACGTCGCACGAGCAGTTTTATATCTGGCTTCTGAATATGATGGCTTTATTACGGGTGCTACTTTAGACATAAATGGTGGAGTATATAATATGTAATTAATCGAGATCTTAGATGTAAGAAAAGAAGCACCAACAATGAAATCCACCTTATCCCTTTGTCTTTTTCTCTTCGCCCTAACGCATACTCTTTCCGCTCAAGCGCACATACACTTAAATGAGTTTATGCTCAGAAATGTGTTCACAACCTTACAGCTTGAAGAAGGGCACTTAAAAGTTACTTATGATGCAACACGGACTATAAAAGTCAAAGGTGAACAAGTTGAACTAAGAGGAAGAGTAATTGATGTTGAATTAGTTTTTTATGAAGAATTAGAATATAAGTACATAGCTTCACTAAAAGAGGCAATAAAAATTTTTCTCAAAAATTCAGGCAGTTATGTAGTTAACAAGAAGAAGAATGGAAACACGATAATTTTTCAATGTTCAAAGGGTGATCCCATCAGTAACTTTTTAATAATTAACTACCCCAAAAATTTAGGCAACACCCTTAAGTATTCTTACATCGAACAAGCTCAAAAAGAGACAGAGAACAAATTTATTGAAATAAAGAATAAATCCTTTGAAGGAAGTGTAGGTAGCACTGGCTACTTTGATTACAAACCTTTAACAGGATGGATAGATCTTGGAACCATTTATTTCCCAGGACAGAGTCCCTATGATATATTAAATGGGAAGATCGACAAATGGAAGATCTCTCAAACACCGAGCGATGGAAATACTTATCTTGGCTTAATTAGTAGAATAGATGGATCCTTTGAGGCCTTAGGGCAATATGTAAATAAGTCTTTTCAAAAAGAGCATACGTATGAATTTAATATCGATGTCTGTTATGACAAAAAAATGACTGCTGGCGTAAGAAAATTAAATGGAACAATCGCACACTTTCACAAGCCTATGATACTTGAAGTAATCCTATGGAAGGACGTTGATATAATTTCAAACAAGCATGCGTTTGAAAAATCCCAGGTAGTATATAAAAGCGAACCAATCGACCATGAAGACTGGCGTCAATTGAATATTTCATTTGTCCCGAACGAAAATTATAATTTCATTGAATTGAGAGTAGCTCAAGTGCCAGAAAATATACTTTATAATGGGCATATTTTGCTTGACAACATGTCCGATATAATTAAAAAAGATTAATTCCGTTTTAGAGTGTAGAACATCAATTCAAACATGCGCCACCGAACATTTGCATCTTTCTACAAATTAATCAGGAGCTCCATACTTCTCTTTTCTCCAAATTTCAAAATCATCTTTCTTGCCGTTGCTTTATTCATGAAGCCAGAAATGAACATTTGCCAAAGCACAGAACATACCATCCTAGAAAATAAAGAAACTTCCAACTTCTGTCCTTCCTGCAGTTCCCTAGATGAAATCCTCGGGTCAAAGAAAATTGTCCTACTAGGCGAACAGACGCACGGAGAAGGCACCGTATTTATCACAAAAATCAAATTGATAAAACACCTACACCAGAACCTCGGCTTTAATATTTTGACTTTTGAGAGCAATTTTTATGACCTATATCAAGCGTGGAAGGACATTGAAAATGGGGCTGCGGTGGACACTACCCTTGTTGAAAGCATTTTCGGAATCTGGTCCATTAAGTCAGAGTTAACAGATCTCTATAATTACATTGAATCAACACTTGAAACTGATCATCCGCTCATGGTCTTAGGATTTGAACCTCAAATTTACTCCAAATACACAGCTGATAATTTCACCATAGACTTGGAGAAATATTTAAAATCGGAGAAGATAAATTATGACTCAAAAAGATTTCAACATCTACAAGTCAATTTGAGATATTTGATTGGTCGCAATAAGAAAGCTTTTAAAAAAAATGATCCTACAATGGATATTCAATTCTTGAAGGATGTGCAAGAACAGATAAAAGATAAAAAGGATATAAAATCCTGCTTCTGGAAACAATCAATCATAAGCTTTATATGGTTCCTTAATCAGCGAGATGGAGTAAAAAATCAGAGCCAACGAGATTTTCATATGGCTAGTAATTTCGATTGGATCGTTGATCAATATCCCGAGGCAAAAATTATTGGTTGGGGTGCCACCGGTCATTTCATTCATAATTCAGAACAGATTAATTTCAAATCACCCATCATACAAGTGGCAGGAAATTATATTAGGAAAACAGAAATGATGGGAGATTTTTTAAAAGACAGCTATGGAGATGAGGTTTATATTGTGGCTTTTACTGCACAGCAAGGATTTGCAAGACCTTTTAATTCTCTAGTTAAAATTAAACCTAGTGAAGCAGGCAGCTTAGAATATGAATTAAATAAACTCCCGGGAGAAAGCATATTCATTGACTTAGATTCAAACGAACATCTCTGGAATTTGCCCTCACGACCCTTAGGACATAAATACATAAAGACTGGGCTTCAACAGATTGCGGATGGAGTCATATTTAATAAGAATATTAATCCACCAAAGACTGATTACAATATGGCACATTATCTTTATCCTAGGAATAAGTTTTTTAAAGAGAAATTAGAGGAAGAAAATAATAGTAAGCCTGAAATAAATAGATGGCCTTAGCCTAAAGAGAAATCTAATCATCTTGTTCAATTAGCTTTAATCCAAGGACACCCTTCTTCAACAATAAAATTACTACCTTCCAATCTTATTGCTAGATTGTCTCAAAAAATCAAGGACCTTTAAAAAACGCGGATGCTAATAAATAAACCATTCTTATTACTTTCAATCATTACCCTCTTTATTGGCTGCAGCAAATTAAATAATTCCAGATATCCAAGACCGTCTGATTTAGAAAATCAGAGCAATAAATTAAAAGCGATTAATTTTCTAAGCAGCTTCAATCATCCTCAGAAAGTTGATTTTTCTGAAATAATATCATAGGAATTTGTTCAACACAATCTAAATATTAAAGATGGAAAGAAAGCCTATGTAAAATTCTTACAAGATGCTTCAAAAAAGGGTTTGAGAATTGAAATTATTCGGACCTTACAAGATAATGATTATATATTTATACAATCAAAATATACCCTTGGTGGAGAGAAGATCGTTTACAATGTCTTCAGATTTGAGGAAGGGCTTATTGTAGAACATTGGGAAAATTCCGAAGCTGTAAAACCACCAAACCCAAGAGGGCGAACTCAAATAGATGGCTTCCTTGAAATAAAAGATAAAGAAAAAACAGCGCAAAATAAAAAATTAGTAGTTGATTTTCTTACGACACTAATAATCAACAAGGACTTTGAAAAAGCGGATGATTTCTTTGATGGGAATCTCTATATCCAACATAATGTTGATGTACCAGATGGCTTAAATAACATTAAAAAGGTATTGCAAGATTTTCAAAAGCAAGGGATTAAAGTTGGGTTTAAAAAAATCCATAAGGTTGTCGGTGAAGGAAATTTTGTTGTGACTTTAAATGAAGGATTTTTCGAAGATCAACCAACCGCCTATTTTGATTTATTTAGAGTAGAAAATAATAAAATAATAGAACACTGGGATGTCATTTCCTTAATCCCACCAGAAAATGAAAGAAAAAATTCTAACGGCAAATTCTAGATCCTTAGAAGTAAAATATTATAGAACATAAATTGCTGAAATACCTATATTTTTTATCGTTTTAGCAGCATGTACTTGTCCTAAATTTATAAAGAATTTTGGATTCTGAATCAAACTAAGTATATATGTTTATCTTGACCCAATGAAGAAATAATTGGCCATTCTCTTTCTTGTCGTTTTTGGTATTGACAGCTTATTGGGTGCTCAATAAACCCTCTCCAATAACCAAACAGTTCTTCAATACATACTACCGACTCCGTCATTCCGTTATCAATTTAAATTAGTACATAATGGTAATTCCAAGAATAGCCTACCTATTGCTTTTTAGCCTAGTCTATATTCAGCTAAACAGTCAAAACGCCTTAAAAAAAAGGAACATATTTTGACGATCGTGATAGTAAAACCTATGCTACAATTACGATAGAGAATACTCGTTGGATTACAGAAAACATGAAATACAAAACTGCAAATTCGGAAAACCACGAAGAGAACTACTTGAACCTTTCACTAGATGGTTACTATTATCCTTTTGAAGACATAAACGAGGTTTGCCCAAATGGATTCCGTATCCCCAAAACTAGTGACTGGGAAAAGTATATGCAGTTATTAATTGAGTTAAAGAAAATTCCTTCCTCAGCTATTGAAACTCACCATTTAAACAAGAAGGGTCATGACCTCCTAAGCATGTTTGTTGCTGATAAATTATTAAAACCATTTGATGACCCGAACCCATTAAATTTAAAAAATCTTGGCCATACACAGGCTGGAAAAATTGTGGCCATCGGGTCGTTAAATTTTTGGATAAAGCATGAGGATTCAGAAGACCCAAAGTATCATCTGCATCTAGATGCAGATGGGTACAGTATCCATACACACAAAGATTATCTTACAACAAAGAAGAAAAAGTTGCGAAAATTCTCCGTACGTTGTGTAAGTGATAATTTAGAGGAGTTAAATTAACCTCATGCATAAAGTCTTTATCCTTCTTTATACGCTTCCGCAAATGTATAATTACATGAGACATCTAAATGGCTCAAGCTTGCGATTGCCTTTACTCTTACTTACAGCGCTTATTTTTCTTGCAATTTTTGTGGCCGAAGCCAACTATCTAAAAAAGAATTCCACTAAAAAAATATCCTACAGCCTCCCCTTTAAAACTGCATTCAGTTCATTTGGAATCTTCATCATACTTGCAACTATCTTTGGTTTATTGACCTCGGGCCTAAGCATGATGATGGCCAATCTTCCCTTCGTTATCCACGAACTAATCCTTAGTTCTCTCAACTCCATTATCCCACTGATTATCGCTATTATTTATATTTACATCATCAACAGAAAAAGATCGAATCACCATGACGAAATTCTTGACCTGCCTTCATAAATGATGAATTAAAATTCCTTGTGACTTCTTTGTATGTGTATTTACAGGATAAAAGGATGTACTTGATTAATTATTCAAATAAATATCATTTTACTTGATATAGGAGATTATCGATTGAGAAATTAAATTTCATAATAAGTCTGTGTTCAAAAAGACAAACCGCATTTAAGAATTGACCGTTAAGAAATGAGCTTTGGAGTCGAGCATAAAAGCGGAAACTGTATGAAGCAAGCGGGTTAAGTCAAAGAATGATGATGACAAGGGAACAGGTTCAAAAGGAAAAGATATCTGCGGAGTTTTTGCGCTGCGGGAAGGAAAAGAACATTTTAGGTCAATACTTACAAGCGGCTGATTTTTTTTGGTTACTATTTTTCATCAAAGGAAAAAAAGTAACAACCTATATTTTAGTAAAGCCACCAACAAAAATATCCATATTAAATAAAGAAATCACTAAAAAAAATTCGATAAATCGAAAGCCTTCGTTTAAAAGTCAAAACGGTTGATTTTTTTTGGTTACTTTTTTTCATCAAAGGAAAAAAAGTAACAACCTATATATTAGTAAAGCCATCAATAAAAATATCCATTCCAAGGATAGGAATCATAAAAAGAAAACTTCGATCAAAACAAAAGTTTTCGTTTGATAGCTCCTTCAATCTCCTCATACTTCTTCGACTGTATAAACCCGATAGAAAAAGTCTGAACACTCGTCAGAAATTTATCCTTATTCTCCCGACCAAAACCTAAAACCGTCATATCTGGACGACTTACGTAATTATCGGGGAAGGTATCGTTTTCATGATGGAGCAGATATAATACTCGAGGTGATTCTTGATCTCCAAATGCCATCCATTCCGGATCTGGCAAATCTCCTTCAGAAGTCTCTGTGATTCCATGCAAATCAGAATCTGCTGAGGAATACCAAAAATCAGTGCTATCCATTTCTCCTCCAGGCACTCCCTCATATTGAACCCAATACTTATAACCTGGGCTAATCTTACTCATGGTAAAATCACAACGATCTGCGTAAAAGTCCCACTGACCTTCCCATTGACCATTGCCTGAGGTAAATGTGATGCGCACTTGATCATCTGATACCATATTCACTACCGAACTAGAACTATCCGTCTTAGCATTCATGGCGTGGAAAAAACTGCCGTCTTGCTTGTGAATGGCATTAGGAAATCCACGATACTCCCCCTTGTGCGCCGAACCCTCCTTCTTGTGAAATCCGAGCCAGTCTACCCCATCCTTATCCAACATGCTAGACAAGCCACCTCCTTCTTTCTCCAAATAATATGTTGCTGCGATCGTAGAAATAATGTAGGTGGAATCTCCGCCTGCAGATTCATCAATTCCATGGCTAAGCTTTACTGTTTGTATAGTACTTTTTACTTTTTTTTCGGTACAAGAATTGAGCAAGAATACAAGCAGAATGATTGATGTCAGTTTAATAGAATTCATAATTTGTTTATCAGCTAGTAGTTGATTGAATTTTAGCACTGCGGCGTAGTAAAAAACCAATGCTAAAAATAATAAGTGAGCAGAGCACAAAGATCAGTCTACCCCACCACTCATTTGGGATTAATGCCATGGTCATAATTCCTGCACTCATACAAATTACCATCGCTCCCAATTTATTTCTTTGTTGGCGATCAACCATCGGTTGGTCGTCATCGGCAATGACAGGGGTTTCAAGATTATGAAAGAAACGATCCGTTTCAGCCTTATTTTTGTCCTTTGCCTCATTGTAGAAAAGGGAGGTCAAACAGAAAAATCCAGCCGTAAATATAACATGAGCGCCGAGGGTAAGAATCAGATTCATATCAGTAGCTTCTCTTGAGGTAAATTCTCCAATGCCGATCCACTCAGCAAAGACTTGAGGAGTCAAATATTCCTTCATAGTCCAAGACAAAAATAGTCCAAGCAACACCGTTGCCCAAGGCGCCCATTGCGGCGTCTTCTTAACGAAAATCCCTACAATAAGTGGAATCAGTAAAGGCACCTGAATCATCGCAGAAATAGACATCATTAAATCAAAAAGACTGAGTTCTTTCAATGACCTAAACCAAAGTGCCATCGCAATCACGATGACGCCACTAATGAAACTGAGCAACATACTTAAGCGCAATAATTTTTTATCATCCACCTGCTTACCTCGCTTAGCCATGAATGGTTGATATACGCTCCGCACAAGGATCCCCGCATTTTTATTCAAAGCGGAATCCATAGAGGACATCGATGCAGCAAACAGACCCGCAAACAATAAACCCACGGTTCCTGCCGGCATCGTGTTTCGTGTAAACACAAGATAAATTGCATCTGCTGCCTTATTACCCAGCTCCGGATAAGCAGAAGCCGCATCAGGATATAGGATCGCGGAAGCCCAAGGTGGAATAAACCAGATCACTGATCCTACCCCCATCAGCACCATTGCAAGCAAGGCTGCTTTCCGTGCATTGACAGAATCCTTCGCCGTCAAGAATCGGAAAGAATCATGGAGGTTCATAATGGTAATAAGTTGTTTGGCCAAGAAAAAAACAAAGGTGCCGACAAGTAATAGTCCATAATTCATATTCGGCCCCATGATAAAACCGGATGGAAAATTGGTCACCATTTCAACAGGTCCACCCACCCTGACCAGCGCTACGATTGCACAAGCAACGGATATTACTGCCACAACCAATGTCTGCAAAAAGTCTGAAGCAACAACTCCCCAAGCCCCTGAAAGCACAGACACAAAAACCACGGTAAAACCAGCGACGATAATTGTTACATTGATGTCTGCATTAAAAACAGCACTCGCAAATACGCCCAAGGCATTCAGCCAAATTCCTGCATTTATTAAGGTAAAGATTATCAAGGCCCAAGAAAAGAACAGTTCATTCTGAGGACCGTAACGACCCTTGATGGCTTCCGTCGGGGTGTCAACCCTCATTTGCCGGAAACGGTGAGCAAAGTATAACCAACCACAGAAATAAGAAAAGGTATTGGCAATAAATACCAAACATACAGCAAAGCCATCGGTGAATGCTTTACCAGCCGCACCCGTAAAAGTCCAGGCTGAAAACTGCATCATAAAAGCAGTCGATCCTACCATCCACCAAAGCATGCGACCTCCCCCACGGAAATAATCGCTGGTGGATTTTTTGGCCATGTGCTTGAAGGTAAAACCAATACCGAGAATCATTACAAAGTACCCAGCAATCACCAAATACTCGTAAATCATAGATGAATCATTCATGATGCTTATTGCTGTAAGTGACGAACATCCGTCCAGTGATTATTTTTACGAATAAGGTCAATGATTTGTTGATACTGACTACCTTCTTTAAAGGTTTGATACGGAGCAAAGTCTTGACCGTTAATATCTTTGATAAATTCACGGATCAGGTAGTGCCAATTCCGCTCGGTGTCACCCTCAACCTTTGGCTGGTCGTCTATGATTTCTTGTGGCAATGGTAGCTCTTTCCATTCCTTATTTTCATCCCAAATATATAAGGGTCCCATGCCATAATGCCCCTTAATATAAATGGCTCCCTCCGTGCCATAAAACACAATGTGGTCTTCATTAAATCTAGGATTCAATCCGCCATGTTTAAAAAGTACCGAAACAGGTTTGGAGGCCAGTTGGCTTTCTAGTTGCGCTATGACCGTATACGACCACTCCACATTACTATCTCCCCATTTCAAGGCTGGATCATTTAAATCTTTAGGTATAAAATTTCTCCTTGTTTTAAAATTATGCACTCCTTCAACAATCGGAGCCTTACCCAAATCGTCTCTTACCTCACCCATGATAGATTGTATATTCTCCCCCAGCACAGAGGTAGCAATAGACATCATGTGTGTGAAATTATTATTCAATCGTCCGCCCCCATCTTCTTCCCGATGAGACCAACCAAAAGGAATGTCCCGCTCCAAATTAAAATGCGAAATAAACTCAGCCTCTGCTGGTTCTCCGATTGCACCACCAGCGATAAGTTTCTTAGCATGCATAACATGGGGCATGTAACGGAAGGTTGCTCCGAAAGCGGTTTTCACCTGCTTACTTTTTGCCAGCTCATATAATTCAATCGCCGTCTCCGCGCTATGCGTTAATGGCTTGTCACTAAATACATGACAACCCACTTCGATGGCTTGAGATATTGTTTCATGGTGAGCACCGCCTGGTGTTCCGATTGTAACGACATCCGGCTGGCAATCCTTCAATGCCTGTTGCCAATCCGTTCCTGAATATGGAATGGACATTTTGGTCGCAACTTCAGCAACAACCTTCGGTGTTCTTCCGACGATTCCTACGACCTCAGCACCCATTGCCCTGAAAGCATCCGCATGTCCCTGTCCTGCAAAACCAGTTCCAGAAACCAGCACCTTTAATTTCTTATCCATTTACTTTTCTATTGATAATCATTATTTACAATTCGGAAAATACCAATTTTAATCCTTTAATTTAAATCCAGTTCCATCGATTTGTGGTTCAATGTGTATTTGATTTTACAACCAGTTAGACCAATATCATACAATCCTCTAAAAAGCCGTGTGAAAAAATAGATAAGCAGCAGATAAAAGTTCATTTATTAGAAATAAAAAGTAATTTAAAAGTATGAAAATTGAAGAGATCAAAGTCTTTGTGAGCTGTCCTGCTAGAAATTTCGTGACCGTAAAAATTACGACAGAGGATGGAACGATTGGTTGGGGTGACGCAACGCTTAATGGTCGAGAGTTGGCCGTTGTCGCCTATTTAGAAGAACATATTATTCCTTGCCTCCCAGGAAAAGATGCACAGCAGATAGAAGATATCTGGCAGTACTTGTATAGAGGAGCCTACTGGCGAAGAGGACCGGTGACCATGACAGCTATCGGTTCGATCGATTTAGCCCTTTGGGACATCAAAGGTAAAGCGGCGGGATTACCAGTCTATCAACTTTTAGGAGGTAAGAGCAGGAATAAATTAAAAACCTACGGTCATGCCAATGGAGAAAATATAGAACAGACGCTAGATAATTCAGGGAAGTTGATCGAGCAGGGATTTAAGGCCGTGAGACTGCAATGCGCACTACCCAACACAGAAGGGACTTACGGAACGCTCGGAGATAAAAAAGATTATTTCGAATTACAAAGTGATCGTCCTTTGCCTCCTGAGCAAGAGTGGAATACAACAAAATATCTTAATTTCATACCTAAGCTTTTCAAGGCAGCTAGAGAAAAGTTTGGCGCGGACATTGAATTTCTCCACGATGTTCATAGCCGATTAACACCGATAGAAGCGGCACGGCTCGGCAAGGAGTTGGAACCCTATCATCTTTTATTCTTAGAAGATCCTGTTACGGCGGAGCATCAATCAAGTTACGAAAACATCCGACAACATACGACAACACCGTTGGCCGTCGGTGAGGTGTTTAACACCATCTACGACAGCATGGAATTGATCAGTCGACAGTGGATAGATTTTATCCGCACAGCAGCAACCCACGGCGGAGGTATCACGCCCCTTCGAAAGTTGGCTGATTTTGCTGCCTTGTATCATGTGCGGATGGCTCCACATGGTGCACCAGACCTTTCCCCGATCTGTCATGCAGCACAAGCACATGTAAACGCTTACGCAAATAACTTTGGCATTCAAGAATTTATTGGTCTTGGAAATGAAACTCTAAACAAGGTTTTTAGTCATCCACTAAGTTTCGAGGATGGCTACCTATTTTTGGAGGATAAACCGGGCCTAGGAGTAGACTACCATGAACAAGAAGCAAGCAATTATGAATACAAAAGATCTTATTTACCAGTTACTAGATTAGAAGATGGGACCTTGTGGAATTGGTAATGCATTATATATTCCCATCTTCATTATAGTCAACGAAATGAAAATTATGAAAAATATATTCATCTTAATTTGTATCATTATTTCAAGCCATTGCTTTTCGCAAATTAATACCTTTTATGTAAAGCCCATTGACAAGGATAAAAATTACGAAGCCGTTCAGGACAGTCATCTCATCGTAAAAAATAACGCACTCAACCTCAATAAACTGTTTCTATTTATCGGTGGCACCAATTCCCGCACCAAAGACTATTTTAGAATCTGTGAGTTTGCAGGTGACCTAAGTTATGATGTTATTAATGTATCCTACCCTAATAACGTTGCTGCCTCAAGTTTGAATAACTCACCAGACGAGTTTGCCTTTGATAATTATCGAAGAGAAATTTGTTACGGCAACGATGTAAGTACAGATGTTTCAATCGAATTTATTAATTCCATTCAGGTTCGAACCTTGAAATTAATAAAGTATTTAGACGATGAGTACCCATCTGATAACTGGGGTCAATATTTAAACGGCAACGGTCTTCCTGATTGGCCAAAAATAGCCGTTGGTGGTCACTCCCAAGGTGCCGGCCATGCTTGTTACTTTGGAAAAAAAGAGTTCCCTGAAAGAGTTCTCATGTTCTCAGGCCCCAACGATTATAGTAACTTCTTTTCCGAGCCAGTCGGTTGGTTAAAGATTCCCGGCATTACTCCCCCTAATAAACATTACGCATATTTAAGCCTTTTGGATGAAGTGATAGATTTCAACAAACAACTAAGCAACATGGATGGCTTAGGGCTCTACCCTTTATACGACACACTTCTCGTAGATTCATCAATGATTCCCTTTGAAAATACACGTTGCTTATACACACAGCAAGCACCTGGCCTCGCTATACTGCATCACAATTAATAATTCCGTTTGGACCTACATGTTGACCGATGATTTTTCCAGCAGCATCAACCCCATTCTTGATAAACCCCAATTCTCGATTTACCCGAATCCTGCATCATCAGAATTAATGATAGACTATGACACTGATCTACTCAATGAAGAATGTTGGATAAGGAATACCACAGGACAGCTTCTGTGGTCTGGTCAAGTAAATTCGACCAGAATGAAAATTAATCTAAGCAATATCAGTCCAGGGGGTTACTTTCTTAGTGCTGGAAAACAGACTATGAAGGTTATTGTAGAATAGAAATAAAGAAGTCTTCCTTTTAAAATGCTTAGCGGTTGAAATAAACATTAATTTTACCAAAGGAGAAATCCCTCCTTATAAAATGCTTAGCGGTTGAAACATTTTTGAATCAGGATTTACAGGATTAAAGGGACTAGGATAAGAGGATTAAAAAATTTCAGGATGATGGACTTGGATTCATAAATTAATAGATTTCAGGATGGATGAATCTGATGAACAAATTTGCATTGATTATGATTGAATCGATGGAGAAATAAAGTTTAAACAAAAGCACTCGTTCAAAAAGAAAAACCGCATTTAAGGATTTACCGTTAAGAAATGGGCTTTGGCGTATCGCATGAAAGCGGAAACTGTATGAAGCAAGAATGCTAAGTCAAAGAACGATGATGACAAAGGAACAGGTTCAATTAGAAAGATATCTGCGGAGTTTTTGCGCTGCGGGAAGGAAAAGAACATTTTAGGTCAATACTTACAAGCGGACGATTTTTTTTGGTTACTTTTTTGCATCATGGGCAAAAAAGTAACAAACTATATATTAGTAAACCCTTCAATAAAAATACCCATTTCAAATGAAGGTATCGCTAAATGAAAACTTCGATAAAACGAAAGTCTTCGTTTAAAAAAAGAAGAAATTGTATTTTACAACACATCCATAAAACAATTTATTCAACCCCATGAAAAAGAAAATAATATCTGCACTTCTTATTCTTGCTATTCTTCTTGCGGCCGTTTATTATTTTATTATCAGGGAACGCTACCTCGATAATTTACACACCCCTGTTAAAATAGAAAACTACTCCAAAGATCTTCAAGGAGTTGAAGCCCTGATCGACTGGTATTATGAAACCTATCACATACCGGCAATCTCTGCAGGCATAATTGAAAACGGAAAGGTTGTCAAATACATTTCCAGAGGAAGTTTCACCAGGCAGAACAAGAAGAAGGTAGATGAGCATTCTTACTACCAAATTGCCTCCACAAGCAAAACCTTTACTGGAATCATCGTAAAGTCCTTGGAGCTCGAAGGGAAATTAGACGTCGACAAAAAGATCATTAATTTCCTTGGTAATAAGTTGTCCGCAGAAGCCCAGAAGAAACTTGGGGAAATTACTTTACGACAGGTTTTATATCATCGAAGTGGCCTCGGGAGATCTTGGAATGGATACTCAGAAGAAGACCTACTTAAAGCTCTCAATGAAGAAGCCTTAGAATTTCAGCCAAACGAAATATACCAATACTCCAATTTTGGTTACGCCTTAATTACCTACCTCATGGAACAGGAAACCAATAAAACTTATCGTCAATTACTAAAGGAATATGTCAGCGAAAGATATGATCTACCAGACTTAGAAGTTGATGTGACTAAGATCGCCCCTGAAAATTTGGTTACTCCATATTGGAAGCATTTCAGGCTGAGGGACGGCCGCACCATCGATTTTGGTCTGCAAGTAGGTGGCGGAGGTATTTTTACTAACACCAAAACCCTGAGTCAATTAGCAGTTAAGCAAATGGAGGCCTATGAGCAATTCGATTCACTGAAGAATAGCTCACCATTAATACTAACCCATCCTAAAGGGGTGGCCTGGCAAGACAATTTTTACGGCTACGGTCTCTTTGAGTTCAATTATGAGTTCGATGACTACCCAGAAATTACGATTACCAACCTCGAACATGGGGGCGATGCAGATGGTTTTGCCTGCATATATGACTACTTTCCTGCATATAAGAACGGAGTCGTTGTACAGACTTCTAGCGGTGGAAAGTGGCTTTATGAGATGATTTACCACTTAAATGGTCTTTTAGTACGAAAATATCTTGAAGAACATGAAATGGGCTAAAACTCAATAAACATCGAGCCTTAAGGCCTAAAAAATTGCATTAGGCTCTAAATCAGGTGTTAATCGGGTGATTTTTTTGAAAAAAATATTCGAGATTTGAAACTAAATCGAAAAAGTCGTCGTTTCTTTATACGTGGTAGGGATGTTAATTCTGATATCTCGCCATTTTACAATTTTATATTTATAATAATGAGTAACGGTACAGTTAAGTTTTTTAATGACGGAAAAGGATTTGGTTTTATTACACCTGATGATGGTGGAAAAGACGTATTTGTCCATGTTAATGGTCTGAATGGACTTCAAATCAACGAAGGAGACAAAGTTTCTTACGACGTCGAGGAAGGACAAAAAGGTTTGAATGCAGTAAATGTGTCTTTAACATAAGAACTACATTTAAATTCTAAATCATAATGGCCCATCAATTAATTTTGATGGGCCTTTTTTTTTGCTTGTCTGCTTTGCGCAAATGAATGATTCAATTCTGAGAGCCGTGGGATATATAAATCTAGACTAATTGAATGCATAAGGGTTAATATTAAATCCATCGACCAAAGTCAGCTTTTAGCACATTCGCAAAAACTAGCGCAGCGTCCAATCTAAAGACATCAATAATATTTATAGCCGAATCATGAAAATTTTCGCCTTGCTATTTTCCCTATTTATCTTTTCTTGCTCGCCTAAAGCTCAAGATATTGCCATAACCATGAACGACTATATAGAGGTGCATGTAGAAAGTATTGACCTGAGAATGTCACTTGCAACAATGACTTTTTCAGCAGCACAAGGCAAGAATTGAGGCTGACCATATGTCAGCAGCAGTTTTCAAAAAGACCAGTGAAATTAAAGAGATAGAATTTGTTCATCCTTTAAATTCGTTGCAGATAAATGGCCTCAACACTGACATGGAAAAATCATCGGGTCACCGCAACTATTAAAGTTATTTTTTTCACGGAGTAGTAGTTAACATTTATAGAATTCACAACGTTCTATAACTATAAAATTTAAGTAGATAATGAACTGGTTGTATTTTTGTTTGATAGCCCTCTTATGGCCCTTCTTCTCGCTTGCGCAAATGGATGAGGTCCATTTAAATGACTTAAAACAATTACCCAATGGAACAGAAATAGCCCTAGGCTTTTATAACAAAGGTGACCTCATAACCCAAGGCTTCATTCTAAAACATGGAAAATTAAGTCCAGTCAACAATTCAGATAAACTGTTTGAGATCGGTTCGGTTACAAAGATCTTTACGACCCTATCCTCTATGATGGTTTTGGATAAGAAAAATATCCCGCTTGATACTTCTATCAAATCATTTCTTCCAGAAGATAATGCTGATGATATAAATCACATCACCTATAGGAAGTTGATGACCCACAGCTCTGGATTACCCAAATATCCCAGAAATATTGTCTGGTCAGTTCTAAGATCTCCAAGTCAACCGGTGCTGCACTACAGTGATAAAAGATTATACCGCTACCTCAAAAACTATGCGCCAAAATTGAAAGACACAAGTATCTACCAATATTCAAATCTCGGCATGGGGATTCTGGGCCATATAACGAGTCAATTAATGGAGGAAGATTTAAATACCATTGTTACCGATGAAATTTTAGACAAACTTGAAATGAATAACACCTGTGTAGGTGTCCAGAATGTGGCCAATCAGAAAGTTAAAAACAGTTGGGAATTTTCAGAGATAACCGTTGCCGCTGGAGGCATGATCTCTACCGTGAATGACTTACTGACATTTCAGAAAACGGTGATTTTGAAAAATGCACCAGATGAAAAGATAAACCTGACCTTAGCCAAAATGGAAACTAAACAATTTCCCATCAAGAAGAATATATCTATGGCAATTGGCTGGAAAGTAAACCACACTAAAAATTCCATCTACTATCATGGTGGAGTCACCAGAGAACATAAATCAATCCTAGCCATAGATCTAGAACATGAGAAAGGCATCGTAATACTAACCAATGCTAAAGGACTTACGCGTAAAGAAAATAAAATCTTAAAAAAAGTTGTCTTCGGCCATTTGAATGATAATGAACAAAATTTGAACACCTTTCAATGAGACACTTTCGTTTAAATAATTTCTGGAAGCACTTGAGTCGAAGCATCAGCCTATGTTTTGCATTTAGTTTTTGCTTCAATTACACTGCTGTTGCACAATCAGACTTTCAAGAAATTACCCGATTAAAAACCAAATTAAGCTCCCTAGGCGGGGGACAACAACTTACCGACAAATGGCCCATAGCAACATTAAGAGAAAGGATTAGAACCATTACCATTAATGTTCAAATAATGGCAACAATGGATGTTGATCAATTCATTGAAGACATGAATAGTAATCCTAGGATTACCATGCTGAGAATCACCACAAGATCCAGCAAGAATTATACTGCCTCAGATCTTCAGACCATTCCCTTACACAAACTGAAGTATGTCAAACATTTGTCCTTTGTTGGAACTAGCTACAAAAACTTGCGCATCTCTGAAATGATTGATTGGAATGAAATAGTAAAGATGGGTACCCTTGAATATTTATACCTTCAACCCTACACGGGATATGGATTCGGAGCTAATGAATTAAAAATACCAAAACCCATCGCAGAAAAGCTAGCCAAAAATCTAGTTGGTTATGCCAACTATGCTTACGGCGGAGAACTAGACGGAGTAGAAAACAATCTGCAAGAACTCTATCTCGTAGTAATCTCCAAACAACAAAATCAAGCGCTCGGCATCCTACAAAATTCTACGTCCCTCAAGTATCTTGGATTAAATGTAGATACGATATCGGCCATCAGCTTGGAAACCATATTAAATAATCCAGAACTCGTGTCACTGCGTCTAGAAAATCCAGCCATCGATTATATTGACTACTTCTCGAGGCAGAACAAAGGAGTAAAACTTCCTTTATTGAAAGAACTTCAATGCGGCTCTCACAATATCTCTGCCTTTCAATCGATAGCTTCCCAGTTGACAAGTCTAAACATAGATAAGGTAGATGAAAATTCTGCGTCCATAGAGACCTTTCTTGCAGCAAGCACAAATTTAGAATCCTTAAATATTGCAAATAGACAAGACTCCATCTTGACTTTTAAAATCAATCCAGAACTCCCATTAAAGAAACTTAAAATCAGTGGCAAATTAATAGCGCTACCAGACGAAATATGTTCCTTTAATCAATTAGAAGAACTAATTCTTCGATATAATAAATTGAGGACACTGCCCTCTTGTTTTTCAAATTTAACATCCTTAAGAATAGTAGAACTCTCTGACAATCATCTAGGAGAAGAACCTCCATTTTGGTCCTGGCCTATGCTAGAAACGCTCAAGCTAAATCACAATTACGTCTCAAGTATCAGCGATGATTGGTGTAATAATACGGCATTAAAATTTTTAAATCTAAGTAACAATCCATTTGACGAAAGTCTAGAAAGCCTACACTGCTGTAAAAATTTAATACGGCTAAATCTCACCAATACCTGCATCACTGCATTGCCACAAAAAATAGGTCAACTTAAAAAGTTGGAAATTCTAAAAGTTGGTAGATATAACTCAAGTTCTTTGTATAATAGAGAAACCATTGAATGTGAGTCCGAACTAAATGGAATCCCTGAAAGCATCTCTGAACTTCCCCAATTAAACATCCTTTCATTTAGTGGGCAAAAAAAATTAAGCTCAAAAGATGTAGAAGCCGTTTTAAACACCATAAGTGATAGCATAGAAATCAGTTTTCAAAAATGTGATCTAACTTCATTACCGAAGAGTAATTGGCAAAACCCTGGCATTCACAGCTTAGATTTATCGAGCAATGAAATTTCGAACCTGCCACCCGAGATGTTTAACACAAGTATTCCAAATCTTAAACTTCGTGGAAATGAATTAGGAATCCTGAATCAAAACATCACTACAAAAACAGAGAAATTAATCTGGCAATTTAGCGCAGGTCTAGAGGTGTCGGAAGAACTAATAAGGCAGCCGGATGTTGTGGATGCCGTCATAAATATAGGGAATAAATACTATGGGAAACCAGAGCACAATCCGATCTTAGATCTTATTCCACTGGTACTTCCATTAGATACGCTTGAAATACTCTCAAAGATAAGAGCAGACAATTACGGAAAGGCATTGTTTCAGGCGGAGCGATATGATGAAGCTGAAAAATTTCTTTCTATGGCTATCAAAAAACATAAGGAAGGCTGTGCGATTTTTGTAAATGCAATTGCAGATTTATATTTAAATAGACACAAATGTTATTTGGAATTAAAGGACACACTTTCAGCCATCAATGATCTTAATTACATTCAAGAGGAGTATGGTTTTTTTACGGGCTTTGAAGTTTTTGCCCTCGAGCTAGAACGAGAAAATATGGAGGAAGTCTCAGATTGGAAACCTTTACTCGTTGAAGAATATAAATCCAGACAAGCGAAAAATTCCAAAAAGCAGGACCTTTTAAATGAGCTGAGCATTCTCGAAATATATTTAGTAACCAACGATACTATCGCCTTTACATCATATAGCGATACACTCAGTACCATCGATTTTGCCCAATATAAACCCATCTACGAATATCTTAACTTGTTAATTAAATTAGGTCAGAAAGAAATTCAAGAAGTTGAAATTAAGAGCTTCGGATCCTCACTAGAAAATTTTAAAAATACCAAATGGTCCTGCAGGCTTGTCTCCTATTGGTCAAAACAATTTTCATCTCCTGAAAAAGAAAAGATAGAGGCATTAAATTTACTTATCTGTCCGTTAAGTGATGACCAACAATAAATAATGAAAAAATCATGAATTTTACACTCTTGTTATTGTTCGCGCTATTCGGTCAATCTCAAAATACCGATACGGTCGACTTAGAAATTATTGTAACAAACATAAATACTTTAAAAGGTAATATTGAAATTGGTCTATACAATGAGCCCGCAGCCTTTCCTAAAGAAAACCAGCAATACCAAGAGTATATAAAACCGGTGAACAATGACACCATGGTCTTCCTTTTGCAAGATTTACCCAAGGGCAATTATGCGGTTGCACTCTATCATGATGTAAATTCTGACGAGGAATGCAATCTTAATTTCCTTGGTATTCCTACAGAAGCTTATGGATTCTCTAAGAATTTTAGACCTAGGTTTTCTAAACCATCTTTCGAGGATTGTGTAATTGAGGCCTCTCAAAATTTAAGTGCGGAAATTCAACTCATAGATTAATAAGATCCCTCTTCAATGGATAAAATTTTTATTTGATGCTTTTTAAATAAGGCTTCCTCAAGAGATCTAGATTTATCGAATAAGGCTACCTTGTGGAACACCTAGAATTGAGGCAAATCAATTCCTACATCAAAGTTCAATGAACATATACCACATACTTTTTGAGACCAGCTGGGCGTCCCATAATATCTTTCACCTGAATGATACAGAAATAGAAAAAGTAGTTTCTGCCTATGATCATGGCAAACATAAATTTTTTATTAAAGGCGAAATGTACTCTTTCGAAAGTTTAATCAAGATTAATATTTTCAAAGTTGACTTTAAGGATTCAGAAGAAGCCATTCCATCCAAAAAACTCGCCGATGAAGGACACATTGGAAAAAACGAATTGACAGAAGATGCGTATGTCAAATATTCTGGAATGTTACTTTTAGGTAAAGATGTCACGACAGATTTCATCAGAGGAGACCATGGAGAGTTGCTCGAAAATTCAGAGGCATATAATGATAGCATTGCCTATAAAAATTCACAAACTCAAAGCGATCTTCCTTCCTACGACTATGCCATCCTTACGAGCTCAGACATTGAATATCTATCGCCGCTAAATTCATTCATCAATTATGAAGACCGGGATACAAGATTAGCTAGTGGTCGATCTGGAACTTGGAAGGGAAACAATAAACTAAAAATAGCAACCCTCGCACTTGGTAATTGTGGAATGGTAGATGCCGCCATTGCAACAACCAATTTACTGATTCATTTTCAACCAAAGTTTTTGATCATAGTTGGGGGCTGCAAAAGCAGAGCTGTGGAAGAATTGTCAATATCGGACATCATTGTAGCCTCAAAAGTCTATACTTTCCAAAAAGCAAAGTTAAACGATAAAGGAATTGAAGGAAACTGGGAGGTCATCGAAACAGATAAAAATCTAATTCTGAAAATAGAAGACTCCACAGATGAATTCAATGTAAAGCTTAAATCCGAAGGACAGCTACATATTGAACCGATGGCCGTGAGCACTGCAGTCATAGATAAAATCGGAGTCATCGAAGACCTAGCCATCTCAAAAGATAAAACTACCCTCGGCTTGGAAATGGAAGCCTATGGCGTCCTCCGCGCATGCCAAATATCGAATGGCGGAAGTACAAAAGCTTTGATCGTAAAAGCATTAATGGATAATGAACAAGATGCCACAGCTAAAAATAAGGTAGCAGCCTTTGTAAAGAATTTGATAGAGTCTAATTTACTCCGCTAAGGGTATCTTTTTATATCAAATTGCTATCTAAGTTTTCAAGATAGTCTCAATCGTAACTAAATCATAGCTTTGGTTTAATGTTCAAAGAAGATTAGTATCTTCAAACAGACTTTACTAACCATTGCTACATGCTTTTCCGCTCATCTATTCCCATACTATTCTTCTCTTTCTACCTTTTCCTTTCCTGCAATAACAAGGCAACCAACGATTTGCCAAGGGCCGCTATCGAACCAATGACTAAATCTGCGGCAGACCATTCTGACCTTGATTACTACTTTACGCCTTCTAAAGACACCACAAGTAAAGAAGGCCCTAAGACCATTGTTAGAAATATTCTAGAGGATAAAGATGGAACCATCTGGCTAGCAACCTGGGCTGGCATTATCAGTTACAACGGAAAAAAATTTACCAATCACACCAACAAAGAGAGCCTAAGAAGATGGCGCGTATTTACAATGCTCGAAGATCGAAAAGGGAACCTCTGGTTTGGGACCGTCGGTGCTGGACTTTATAAATATGATGGGAAGAACTTCACCAACCTAACCACTGCGGATGGATTGGTAGATGATAGCATTGGCTGTCTTTATGAAGATGACTCTGGGAAACTTTGGATTGGCACAATGGGTGGCGTGAGTTGCCACGATGGTAAGTCCTTCAAAAATTACACGACCGAAGATGGACTGGCCGACAATGACACGAACTCAATTACTCAAGACGCTCAAGGCAAGCTCTGGATTGGTGCACGAGGTCATTCTAGCCGGTATGATGGAAAATATTTTACGACCATAGAATACGCACCTGGAAATCCATTCACTAATGTCCGTTGTATTCTCGCCGATCAGGGTGGAAACATTTGGCTGGGAGGAAATGATGGTCTGTGGCGTTATGATGGAAACAACTACCTCCATGTCGCCAAAAATTTCACTGGTTACATCTATGAAGATCGACAAGGAAACATCTGGACCAGTTCGTCTGAAAACGGAAATGATCACAACGGTCAATTAATGAAATATGAACCACTGACACCCCCTGTCATTGCTCCCACAAGCACCCTCATCCATAAAGATGAAGACATGTTTTTTGGCATTCTGGAAGATCGTTCCGGCGGAATCTGGCTAGGAACGTTGAAAGGTGTACGGAGGTACGATGGCAAAGAATTTAGTTATTTTAAATCATAGAAAATATATAACTTATGAATAGGATCGCAAAATTTCTTTTCATTTTGGTCGGTTGTATCTTCCCCATTCTTATTGGCAGCTTACACAGTTATGTTCATTTTACTGAATTGACAAATCCTAAGATTAAAGAATTTCTGCAGAAAGATTTTGTCATTATGGGGGAGTCACAGATGCTCTGGAACACTCTGGGAGTTGTCAGTGTGATGATGGGCATTTCATTTATTGTCATCGGTCTTCTCAATATTTCGATTCTTAGGAATTGCAAAAATTCTGAAACGCTTCCCCTACTCCCCATATTTGCAATGATCTTTTACCTACTGTCCGTTATTTTCGTAGGAAATGAATTCGATGCTGCTTTTCAATTTTATGGGGGCATCTTCGGATTACTCGTTATCATTATTTGTTTAATTTTTACGCTTAAAGCAAAGTCAAACCAACATGCTTGAAACCATCCTTACATTTGCGACCAGCGCAATTTTACTCTTACTTTCTATGCTTCATTTCTATTGGGCTTTCGGTGGATCGTGGGGAATTGAATACACCATACCAGAGAAATTTAAAGACCGCTTTTTCAATGAAAAATATAAATGGCACACCAAGCTTGCGACCATAATTGTTGCTATTGGATTACTAGTCTTCGCCGTCATTATCTTTTCCAATCATTATGATTTCACCGGCCTTTTAAAACCCTCTTGGACAAGAACTTTGACGCAAGTCATCGGAGTCATTTTCATAGCAAGAGCCATTGGTGATTTTAATATCGTCGGTATTTTCAAAAAATCGAAGGAAAGTATTTTTGAGAAAAAAGATTCTCAAATTTATGTTCCCTTGTGTATTTATCTTGGGCTTAGTACTCTATTCATTAGCTTTTGATCTAAGAGAATCTGACCTTAAATTGTCAACTTGAAAAAATCGAATAGTACCGCTATAAGAATAATTACTTGGAATTGCAACATGGCTTTCAGAAAAAAGTATGCACGCATATTAAAAATGAAACCCGATGTTTTAGTAATTCAAGAATGTGAAAACATAGATCGACTTCATCCCTTTCTTGAAAAAATTTCTTACAATAATATTTTATGGTATGGGAATAATCCCAACAAAGGCATTGCCATAATTTCTTTCAATGAATGTCTCATTGAACCCATGGATGAATTTGATAACTCTTTTGAATACATTCTCCCTTTGACCCTAAGATGTGCGAATACTTTAAGCCATCTATTTTGCATCTGGGCCATGCCGCATAAAACAGAAAGATCAAAAAACTATGTTGGACAAATTTGGGGAGCCATGAAGTACTATTCCAACTTACTGAAAAAACCCAGCATACTCATCGGCGATTTTAATAGCAACGCTTTCTGGGATGAAAGCATAAAAACTGGAAATCACTCAGAACTTGTAAACTTCCTTGCACAAGAAAATATTATTAGCATTTACCACCGGCAAGAGCAGGTGGCCCCTGGAAATGAAAAAGACCCTACTTTTTTCCTGGTGAAGAAAAAGGAAAAACCATACCACTTAGATTACTGCTTTGTGAGCCAACAAATGATTGGTCCTCAGACTAAATTAGAGGTTGGGAAATATGAACATTGGATAAAACTCAGTGATCATATGCCGATCATTATCGATCAATTAATCTTGGGAGTTTAAATATGCAGTATAAAAAAAGGGTTACCGATGAGGCAACCCTTTTATATTTTTGTAGAAATATAAATCTATCTTACAATCATCTTCTGAACTGAACTTTCATTTCCTGTTCTTGATTCGATCAAATAAAGACCAGAAGCAAAATCAGAAACATTAATAGTTTCTGTCTGAGAAGGATTGCTATTTACATACAATCTCTTACCTGTAAGATCTCTTACGATCAATTGTGTAATAGCACCTTCTGAAACTACTTGAATTTCATTTGTTGCAGGATTAGGGAAAAAGCTAAAAGTTTGACTTGTTAAATCCTTCACTGAAGTTGTACCAACTCTTTCCATCTCATAGTGCCATACTCCAGGACCAAAGTTGATGTCTACAATCATTTTATCTCCAGTAATAGTAACTGGATAAGTTATAGATGCAGCGGCATCAGCAGAGCTCGTAATTTCAGCTCCATTGATAACTTTTGGAAGACCCAAGAATGCACCGACACCTGTAAGAGTCAACATAGATGTTGTTTCATCATAACTCCAAGTAGCGTCGTTAGATCCATCGTGAGGAGCAATAGGTGCACCACAACCATCTTCTGCAACTCCCTGCCATGCTTCCAACCATGTTTCGTCTCCCAATACATTTTTGAACGTACCGTCCGCACTAAAAACATACTCATCATCAAAGTAACAAGCTCTTACGTTGACATCGTCTGCTGAGCTTGACCACCAGCTAATATCACCTAGGGCAGGTCCCACACCGAGTGCCGCTTCGATCGGAGACATTTTCCATGTTCCTTCTACCTGCGAAAACAGGTAACCAGAAGATAAAGTAAAAAGGAATAGTAGTGTAAAAATTTTTTTCATATCTATTTGATTTAGGTTAAACAAATTAAGTGTAGAATGTACACTTACTAAAATTAATCATTTTCTCTTTGTTTGTTAGCAAAATCACTAATTATATAATTGTTAAAGCAGAAATATTGTTTAAATCTGTCCAATAAGACACTCTAAATGACGTAAAATCTACGATCAACTCAGCTTTACCCAATAGAACTACCGGAAAAAAGCAAAAAAAGAAGTCTAAGTTGATGGCAACTTAGACTTCTTTAAAGTGGATTTTATTATTCTAAATCTGGATTATTCGCCGCCTTCATCATCTGCAATAACATCATCTTCTTCTTCGATATCTTCATCTTCTCCCTCATCTGTGGCAGTAGGTACATGCCTATGAGGCATACCCATAAAGTCTAAGTGAGCGATCATACGATCTGTTTTTTTGATGGTCTTTTTACAGAGCTTATCCAATTTTTTATCATCTAAGTATTTGTTACTTAGGGCAAGATTTTCATCATGCATGTCAAGATACCCTTGAATTAAAATGATGTTTTCAAAAGCAGCATTAGCAATTTTTCTTTCCTTTTTGTCCTCCATAGAATAACTGCTCATGATGCCGTTAAAGAAATCCAATATAGGTTTCATATCCTCTTGCGTCTGAGTGAGGTCCGTATTAAATCTAATGGAACCCATAATTTTCTTGGTAGCATCGATTGCATTATTCCACATATCAACTTCCCGGATGTCCCCACTTTTGATGTTATGTAATAGGAAGTTGGACTTAACAGGTCTGAATCCATACAAATTATTAAATCTTCTCATTCCTTCATTGAAGGCCTTGGCTGGATAATTTTCTTTAAAATCATACTGCTGATCTCTTACCCTATTTCTATAAAGCTCTAACGCTTCCTTCGCACTTCTCTTTCTAGACGTCGTGAAAGTTTCAGTCTGATCTATAGAAAGCCTATCAACTAATTCTAATTCAATTTCACCAGCTCCCTCATCTTCGCCTTCTTCATCATCACCTGCAGCTTCCGTATCTACATCCTTTAAAAATGGATTATTAGCTTCTGCTTCCGCGGCTGCCTTCTCTTCTTCTAATTTTTGTTTTTCCCTTTTACTAAGTTCCTTAGGCTCTCCTTTTTTATTGTATTTAAAGGGCTCCCTTGGTCCATAGACATAAAGTGTAGCTTTTCCCCTAGAGGTTACTTCATACCAATACTCCGTGTAAGTAGATGTGACTTTCCCTTCCTTGTCCTTAACTTCTTTTTTCTGTGATTTCCTGTTGGCGCGTCCATAGGAGAAACCGTAAAGACTCACCACCCCGTGAACAGAGGCATTATTATCGACTCTTTTCCATCCATACAAACGGCCTGCTTCGGGGTCAATTTGATGGCTATAAAGGCCTTTAGTCTCAAGGGAATAAGTTCTTTGTTCTTGATCAACTTTATGAACAGGTAAATTACATTTTTGTGCGGAACACCTAGTCTTTTCAAATTTCACCTTTTGGCCATGACCAAGAGACGTTAAAAAGAAAGTTATGCTCAATGTGAGGACTATTCTAAACATGAATAAATTTTCTGGGTAATTTTAAATTTAACTATCACACACAATATAATAAATCAAGCACACAGGGGTCATGACATACTCAAAAATCTAGTTCACTTTAAGTCTTTAATAGGACTATAATATAAATTTTCTGCCTTATGGAAATAATTATTTAATACCTTCGGCGTTAGGATTAACCTTTAATAATCTATTCTTTTTGCCTGCTGGCATACAGCTTATTACTCACATTTTTAACCATATCCTACACATATGATTCGTTCTTTTCTTTTTACCATTACTGTAGTTTTATCAACATTTACAATAAGTGGACAGTCCTGGCAACAGTTAGGAGACACGCCCTTCGGTGGTCACCATTCCAATGGTTTTGGATATGAAGGCAAAGCCTATATCATGCAGGGCGAACCCAACACTTCTGGCAGTGATTTCGATACTAATAATTACTGGGAATATGACCCCATTTTTGATACATGGACCAAGTTAGGAATTATGCCGGGTGGCGCTCGTAGTTTTGCTATTGGAGACAATTGGGAAGATAAATACTATTTTGGATTTGGTGTCAATGGCAATGAGTACTACAATGACCTTTGGGTATTTGATCCAGCAGATCAATCCTTTACTGAACTACCTTCATGCCCGTGCATAGGCAGAGCCCATCCAGCATTAATTGCCCACAACGATAAAATTATGATGGGGACTGGATCATCTTCCATTGGCGATCTTGAAGACTGGTGGGAATATGATATGATTACCCAAGTCTGGACACAAAAAGAAAACATGCCCGGGGGGGATCGACATCACCCATTCTTCTTCGGAATAGAAAACAAAGTATACGCCGGTGGAGGTCATGTTAGAAATTGGTTATCCTATGATCTTGAAACCGAGGAATGGGCAGAAATTGATAATGAGCCGGATGGGAGAGTCGCAGGAAGTCAATTGAATCATAAGAACTACGGTTATCTTATAGGCGGTGATGATAGATTTCATGCAACCATTCCCGTTGATGAAAGCTTTATGAGATTTGATCCAGTTTCAGGTGAGTGGGAAAAATTACCACCATTGCCAGAAGGCAGTAGATGGGCTCCATCATCTTTTATCATCGACGATCAATTATTTTTCTTCGGTGGTGAACTATTAGGCACAACCGACTTCACCATGTACACTTTTGATTTGGATCATCTAAACTGTTTACCTGCTGATAATTTAAATGCGATAAATATTACAGAAAATACTGCAGATCTTTTTTGGATTTCTAGCGATGATGCAACTTCTGACACCTTACTTTGGAGAAAAGTAGGTGAAACAGAATGGAACAGAGTATCAAATCCTCAAGCAATTTTTACCCTTGATAATTTGGAAGGTTGCTCTGCTTATGAATATACACTAAGTACCGCTTGTGATACCCTATCTTCTACAGCCTTTAGGTACAATTTCAGAACTTTGGGTTGTGGTTCTTGTGTCGATGCAGAATATTGCAACATTTCCAATGGGCTCAGTGGCTATTCTTACATTGATGCGGTACAGATAAATAACTTCTCCAATGTATCTGGAGATAATGACGGATATGGAGAATTTACGCTAGAAGATAATTCCCAGATTTTCTTCATTGGACAGTCATTTGACCTGACGGTTATTCCAGGTTTCACTGGCAACCCGTTGGTTTTAAATTTAATGGTCTGGGTTGATTTCAACGCCAATGGAGAATTTGAAGAATCAGAAAAAGTTGTTGATGAATTAGATGTAGATGGAGGATACGCGCAAAGTATAAACATTCCTGGAGATGCTGTGGAAGGAATCACTCGAATGAGAATTTTATATGCCTTCGATGGTGTCATTGAACCTTGCGCAGAATCATCGCTGACCTTTGGGGAAGCAGAAGATTATTGTATGGATCTCAGAATGTTTTCAAGCACCTCTGACTTAGATTTAAAAGAAAATAATTTCAGCATCTACCCCAATCCATTCAGCAATCAATTTACAATAGTAAGTGCACTTGAAGCGGATCAAAATTACCAACTAACTGTACGTAATTTAATGGGCGAGACCGTAGCACAGTTTACAAATCATTCTTTAAAAGAATCGATCAATCTTCCGGACTTAGTTTCGGGAATATATTTAGTAGAAATCATGGATGAATCTAAGGCAAGACAAGTAGTCAAGTTAATGAAGCATTAAGCTTAGATTTTAGACGAGTATATAAAGAGTAAAAAGCGTTTCCCACCTTATGAGGAAGCGCTTTTTAATTTCCATCTTCACCAAAACAGCGATCGTAATGATCGACAATTCTAAATCCAATCTCTCTATTTTTTCGAGTGAGCGCCATGATGGCATCACAACGATCCTTAAATTCTGCTTGCATTAAATTGGCCTCGATTAAATCACAGGCTTTTTCAAAAGTTTTACAAATATTGTTACTCAAAACATCAGAGTAGAAATTATATTCTAGCATAAAATTGAAAGCAGTCTCGCAGGTAAAGAGATACACATCAATCATCTCATAATCTAAAACCGTTGCTTTTCGAGTTTCACTTAATAGTTTATTCACTTTCTGGATTCTAGGCCTTCTCGGTCGTCTATAACTCTTGGTGATGTATTTCTTGGCAATTTCCTTTTTCGCTTTCGCAAATATTTTTTGACGATCCTTGTCTGTACCTAGATCCATCTTATAAAACAAGCGAACCTCCTCCAGCTTGGAATATAAACGCAGCAACTCTTCCCGCAGATCTTCCTCTTCAAGTGATTTCAAATATTTCTTAAAACTATTGATGCGCATAAATCAAAGATAAAGAAGTTGACTTTGAAAGTGAAAAATTGTTATTCCCTCATTTTGCTCAAATGATTGCTGGAGCCTCAGGACAGATTGTAACAATTATCGTTTAACTTTTAAGGCTTTCCCTATACATGATTCATTTTAACTTTAATGAAGCAACATATTTGCGTAAGCGTGGATAAAAGAAATGTAGACTTGTCACCCGGAATACCGGCCAAAGGTTAATTCTAGGGAAAATCTGGTTTACAATTCTTTTAGTTGATGATTAATTGTAATTTAATCTAAGGAAATTTCCATTATGAAGATGTCAAAAATCGTTATCGGTCTGTTTATCTGTGCATTTGGAACCGTATTAACGGCCCAGGATTTACACTTTACCAACTATAACTTTGCTCCACTGCACTTAAATCCTGCAAAAACTGGTGGCTTCAATGGTAGTTATAGAATCGGAGGAACTTACAGAGATCAATTCAGAACCTTTATTGATGAAGCCTATCAGAGTGCAGCACTTTGGGTAGATAGTCCGATTGCCTTTGTATTTAATGAAAGGCAATGGATAGGCGCTGGCATCAGTCTTTTCAATGACCAAGTCGGTGACTTAGGTTTTGGAACAAGAGGAGTAAATTTAAACGCTGCCTATCATCTTTCCCTTGATGATAAATATGAAAAAGTATTTGCCTTTGGTGCTCAATATGGGATGACGCAGAGAGGTATCGGTAGCCCAGAAAATGCCAACTTTGCCGATGGATTGACTTCAACCAGTGGAGGAAGTCAGGACATGAATTTAATTTCTATGTTCTCTGAAACTTATACAGATTTAAATGTAGGAGTGAATTACAAGCAGAAAGTTTCAAAAGGAAACAGCCTTGAATTTGGTGCTTCACTCTACCACGCGCTCGCCCCAAGATTCTTCTTCAATGGTTCTAGTTTTACCAATCGTATCGAAAGAAGACTCAATTTCTACCTAGAAACTGCCATGCAGCTGAGTAAAAGGTTTCAATTAAATCCAGCCGTCTACTATTCTAAAATGGGACAGGCTCAGATTACACAGATACAAGTAAACTCTAAAACCCTATTGACAAAAAAAGGATCGACCCTATTAACGGCTGGGATAGGTTACCGTATAAACGATGCCTTCCAGCTCTTGGTCGGAGCCATTTACAAGCAATGGGAATTTGGCCTGAGTTATGACATGACCGTTTCCACCGCCTCTGAATACAACCGATCCGTGGGTGGCCTTGAACTGGGCATAAAAAGATACATTGTGAAGTTTAAGAAGCCAAAGGTCAGTCCAGTCTTAATTTGCCCTCGGACCTAAGATCGTGCCGCTAGTCGCCTTCTAGGCTTAGTCTTCTACTTTTATTTAGATATACTAGTAACAGTCCCTACTTTTGATTCAAAGCAAGCACATGACTAAGATCAAGACAATAATTTTCAGTCTTGCGGCTCTATTCCAATCTATCACTACCTATAGCCAATCGAAGGTCCAAAATATCTGCGACCAGTATGCTGATGTTGCCTATGTTCAAGAATTCAGTTTAGTAAAAACAAAAGAAGCCAAGGAACTTTTATTGGACGCTATTTCAAAGGCAACGGAAGAAGAACTGGATGAATGTGATTGCCTCACCGAAGTGTACGTATTAATGATGCGAGATAATCGCTTTAAATCTATATCAGCAACGCATGAGGTTAACATCCAAATAGATACTTCCATGCTCTTAGCTAAAATGGTTGAAAATATAGATTTTGCAGTTTTTAATAGGGTCTGTACTTTTCGTGCCTTAGCGACTCCCATGGACACAATAGAACTTGTGTTCGAAAAATTAAGGGAGATGTCCATACATCCACACTCTTTGAAAAGCTGGACTATATTTAATGGAAATATCTTTGGAGAAAATTTGACCATACGCACGCATAGAGAAGAGCTCGCAGAACATTATCTACACCTTGTCAAAAATACAGAGCTTGAACTCTATTTGAAATATAGACTATTGGTCAGCTTATTTGGCGAACCGGTAAAGAATCCGAAAATAGATTCTTTACTAGCAGACTTATTGGCATTAGACCATCCGTTAAAATATCGGATCATCGGATTGATGCGAACTTACGGTGGCGAGCATTCTACAAAAAAATTCACAGAACTTTTGAGTTCAAATGACATAGATTCTACAACTCAGGCCTTCATTATTTACCTACCAATAACTTTTGCACGACAAGAAAAAATATCGAAGAAAAGCTTGCGCAAATATGGCCGGTTCTTATTTGAAAATAACTTGTACGTTGAAGTACATAAAACATGGAGTTATGTCCAATATCTAGGAGAAAAAAATGAGAAGGCTTTTAGGAGGAGGTACCGAAAATATTTGCGGAAGCTAGAATGAATTACAATTTTTCATAAATGTAGGTATCCGCGTCAATCCATCCACCCGAACCAAACATATGTTCTTCTGAAAAAGTGGTCATACCTGTGCGAGTACCTGCCATTTCTTCCTCAACAATTAAATTAAACCAAAAGAAGTCGTTAACCTCGTTTTCGGTGAGTATAATTTCATAGGAAGACGTGGTAGAAATTCCTGTGTTTTCATCCGTTAGTGTGATGGAATCTTCCGATACCGCCAAGTGTATGCATTCCGCTGCAGTTTCAAAAGCTGTCCAACCGGGGATGACTCCAATGGTACCCCATTCACCAATGAGGTTTTCTTCAATCTCAGCAAGGGTCTCATAGCTATTGGTAAAAGTTTGACTCACGAGTTCGTTGGCTTCTTCACTACTCTGCAATTTATCGCAATGAAGGTCAGTCATATCTCCTGATTTGCTGCAAGAAGCAGTAATCAATAATAGAGATAAGAAGTAAAAGAGGCATGTATTTTTCATTTTAATAATTTCAAACTGACCTATGAAGATTATTGAACAGTGCTGCTGGATATAAATTAAAGAATCTTATAACTTTTCATAAACGTAAGTAGGACCATCATCTGCTCCCGCACCAAACATATATTGTTCCGAAAAGGTTTTCATAGCCGTTCGACTAGACCAGAGGTCTTCATCTGTATTTAATCGAAAGGTGGTAAAGTCGCTAAAAGCAGATTCATGACGGGTTATTTCATAGGTATATCTTATAAATTCTCCTGTATTTTCGTCTGTAAGTTCTATTGTATTTTCATCAATACTTAACCGGATGCAAGCTGCATCTGCTACAAATCCTACCCAACCTGGAACGAGGCCGATACTCCCCCATTCACCGATGATATTTTCTTGAACCTCAGAGAGCGTTTCATATCTATCTTCTGAAATTTTTGACATGAGTTCATTGGCCATTTCACGGCTTTGAATTTTATCGCATTGGAGTCTTGAGGTATCTCCTGATTTACTGCAAGAAGATATGGCAACAAGAATTGAGACGAGATAAAAGAAGTACGTATTTTTCATTTTGAAAGGCTTTGCTTGATATTTTATCAACGGAATATGTTGCGAATTATTTCAATTTCCATCAGACTCAACATGCGTAAAGCCATGACTAGGTCACAGCTAATACGCGAAACGAGCTAATGATATTATCTTCGCTTTTTACGCTTTTTTCTTTTCTTGCTTTTACGACTTCGGTCTTTATCTTTCTTTTGCATTTGACCATAGTCAAGCGCATATTTTAATTTAAGGCGAAAATCCATGTAGGGCAGATGACGAATACCAGGTCTGCGTAACAGGGTTTCTCCTAGTATAATTCCATCGTCTGGAGCATCTTTATACTTGACATTCAGATTATAATAACCAATACCATAAGAGAAGTCTACGCTCATCGGCGAATTATTCATCGGCATATGCCAGCCACCTTCTACATATAATGCATTACCAATTCTAAGCCTGTTTAAATTCATTAACTGATCGTAAAGACCATCAAATCGATCGACCCACTCTCGATCATACATGCTAATCCTCTTGTAGGTATAGAATAGCCCCAGGTAAAAATTATTTTTCTGAAAAGACTTTATACCAGCGGTAATCCGCATGCCCCATTTATCCTCTGAGTTGACATCGACATATGAAGATTCTTTATTGAAAAGTAAATACCCTCCTTCTATTTCCCAATAAAAATTGTCTCTTAAATGTCTTTCATATCCAAGCTGAATTCCAGATGGAAGACTAGCCAATGCACCGAGGTTTATGTAAGCATAGTTTTTATATAATTGTATGCTGTCTTGAGAATGCTGAGCAGAAATTGAGGTTGCACCAAACAGAAATAATACACAAAGACTAATCTTGTAATTCAAAGCTAGAAAGTTTGGTGACGTCATTGATGTTGGTATAATCATATTGATGAAGTACTTTCGGTCCTACGACAAGTAGTAAGCCATTGGCAGGAATCACATCATAGGCTGCAAAGCCCGGAAAATGTTCCAATTCTTCAATATTTACTGGATCAGAAACATCAAGGATTCTTAAGCCATCCGTATTTTCACAGACAAACAAATGATCACCATCTAGACCTACTCCTTTGGGTTGAGTCATTGGCACTGTATTTATCAATACTGGTAACTCTAGATTTTCTAGATCAAAAACTCTTAATTCATTTAACGACACTGTCCTCCAGCAATCATTATTCACCTCTATGGAAGTACTTAAGGTAGCAAAAGCAAAATCAGAGTTGGCTACAATAGGATCGCAGGGTTGAAGTTCTTCAATGATTTCATAAGGCGTCTGACTTCTAAATTGTGGAATCCCTTCACCATCTAGCGTATAGATAAACATACCATCCGGTGACCCGACAAAAACGGTTCCATTAGCTATAAATAGGGATTCAATATCAAAGCTAATATCTATCGCATTAATTTCTTCTGGATTCTCTGGATTGGCAAGACTTAAGGTTTTTAATTGACCATTACCTAAAACATATAATTTATCGCCGATGGTTAACATGTTGGCATAAGAGCCGGACAAGACTTCTGCCCCAGCACTTCCAGGGTCAGATAATTCACCACTTGAGTCGGCCGCACATGAGGGTAACAATAAGGCAATTGCTAAAAGTATGATGTATGCTAGATTTTTCATTAGGTTCTACATTCAGGATTTATAATAATTGTTGATTCCCAGCCCACGACGATACCACCATTGACATCAACGCATTCAAAAAAGCCATTATAATCTGGCGGCACTCTAGTGTCTGGTCTTACACCAAAAAATTCTTCTTTTAAATTGACCTGCTCTAATTCAAAATCCTCTAAACTTGAAGCAGAAAAGTCTTGGTCAAATTGATAGGTTACGAGATCCACCCCACTGTTGGCATACAAATACCCGCTTTTAATCGTGAAGTCCGTATTACCAGGAATCTGCACAAAACTGACCTTTTCAGGATTCTCTGGATCCATATTATTAATGATGTGAATGCCTTTATACCTTTCGTTGATTAAAATGAAGGGCTCTGCATATACTATCTTACCCAAGTTCCCAAAAGGTATGGACGAGGTAATCTCAAATGCTGCAGCTTCTTCTGGAAGATAAATAGGTTTGAGTCCTTGAACTTCACCAATTTCCTGTGGCTCATTAAAACATGATCCGAGTACAACTAATAGTGAGAATAATAAAATTCTTTTCATAATTCGTATTTCTATAGACTTATCGTTTTCTAATTAATATTGGTTGGCAATGTGCCCATAATTTATCAAAAACCTTAAAATCAGCGTATTTATTGGGAATTTTCGCTGAAATTGAAAAAAGTCAAGGAATATTGCAACGAAAAAACATTAAACTCACATAATATTTCAAAGTAGGCCGAACTGGCTATGATTTATTGGATTTTAAAATATTTAATGAATACAATTATAAATAATTCTGTTTTTACATTTTCACTGGTGCTTTTAATATTGTGCGGATGTAGTCGCCAAGATTACGATAATAGTGGAGTCATCTGGGAAGATCCACCGTCACCTGGACTCGTGATTGATACCTCAGTGAATAGACAATCAACGGTTAGTTTTAGATCAGAGGTGGACCCTCAGGGTAGAGATTTAAAGCAAGATGGCTATTTTCTCGTCTCAGAACTTGATGGTACGGATGATGTATACATGGAAATCATTGTAAAGGTGGACAACAACTCAGGTACCAATCCGTTTTTTCTTGGCTGGTATCATTCAGATTTAAATCCTGGAAATGGTGAAGGTGTCATAGGGTATTTCATCCTTTTAGATGAGCAAGGAGAAGAATATGGTTTCCAATGCGATGCTCTTTTAGGTGGTGAGCAATATTTCACTGTAGAAGTAGAAGAAATTACTGATTACCTCCAACCAGTCAGAGGAAAATTTGAAGGTAGAGGAATCAGTGGAGCAGATGGACAGTATGCCAATTTCTCGGGTGAGTTTAATGTGCCTTGGAAATATAATACCTGTGGAGATGAAATTATTATCAATAAGGATATGTATGAACTCCTTGATTCGGAACCGATAACCATAGAAGATGTAGATGTAGGAATGGGTTGTATTGCCCTTGATTTCTCAAGAAGCGGTGGTTGTGAAGATCTACGATCCAACTTTATAGATTCTGGGATTATAGAATATACAGATCCTCCGCAAAGGTTTCTAAAATTAGTAGATAGATCCAATGACCCGTGTGAACAGATGCTTGAGGAAAAGGAGACTTTCAGCCTAGAATTACTAAAAATTGAAAATTACGACCATATAATACTGAATATAGAAGGATGGGAAGAACCTATCAACTTCTACTATTAATAAAAAGTTAGGTAATCCCCCGAACTTTCACTTTTTAAAACTTTGCCGAAAGGCTAATGATGAACATAAACGAAGCCATAGAAGGTGCAATCAACGGCAATACGAAATGCCAAGAGCACATCTATCAACGCTATGCCCGTATGTTAATGACGGTATGTCGAAGATATAAAATGGCCGATGTTCAACCGATCGATATTCTCCAAGACTCATTTATTGAGATCTTTAGAAATCTCGAGAAGTATGATTCCGCTAAAGGAAAATTTGAAAATTGGATAACAACCATTTGTATCCGAACAGCTATTAAAATTGCTAAGAAGTACAACAAGTTTACGACTGTTCAGATGGATACTATTTTTGATCTTCCACTAACGGATGAGTCCGCCATCGATAAGATGAGTGCCAATGAAATAATGGACATTATTGACAAAATTCCTCCCGGCTACAGGGACATCTTCAACCTTTACGTTGTTGATGGATACAGTCATAAGGAAATTAGCACACTATTCGGAATCAAAGAATCAACTTCTAGATCTAAACTCATGCGAGCAAGAGAAATGATCGGTAAAAAGATTTTAGAAAACAACCAAAAGTTAAAAGCCATATGAGCTTACAAAAATTTGAAGAACAGTCAAGATCCAAAGTAAAAGGATACGAGACGGACTTTGATGTTGAGCAAGGCTGGGGTGATCTTAAAAATAAACTTCACCAACCTCAGAAGCGCAAAAGGAGATTTTTCTTTCTACCGCTCCTAGGTCTTATCGGATGCTTATCAACCTTCGCGTGGTTTCAATCAAGCACTAGTGATGCATCCCTAAACCAGATTAGCCAAATTGAATTGTCTGAGGAAAATAATATTTCCGCTGTACAAACGAAAAAGGAAGATGCAGGTATTGCTAACTCAATAGCTGCTGCTACAAAAAATGATGGTACTGTGATTAATGAGATAACAACCATTGATCAAATTGCTGAAAGAGTAAATCTTGACTCCAAGGCTCCGATTAAGCCTTCTGCAAAAGCACAAAAGCTTACAGAAAATTCATCGAAAAAGAATCCTCAGAAGATTGTTGCCGGACAACCTTTAACTCAGGTAACTGTCTCTGAGAATTCTTCTTTAGTACAAAAATATACACCGCGGAACCTAAGCCCTCTTCTTGTTTTAACTGAAGAGTCGACCATTGAGAATCATACTCCAATTCAGAACGATATAGACAAGGTTGAGGAATCAAATAGATCGTTGATTGAAATTGCTGGTCTACTTCCAGCCACAATACTACCGTTAAATACTATACTGAATGATCAAATAACTGATCGACTAACGCTTGCTCCGTTGGCTCCTAGATCAATTGAAGTAAAAAAGATTGTTGATCCTAAAAGAAATAGTCTTTCCTTATTGGGAGGAATTTATGCGTTTGATAACGGCTTTACGTTTGAAGGTATCAATGAGGTGAATGGAACAGCATTTCTTCAGGAATTGGAAGCATTCAGCTTCGGTCTTGAAGGTAAATTCCAGGTATCTAAGAAAGTCTTCTTGACTGCAGGAATAGAATATACCCAGTACAATGAAAGATTTCTTATGGATGAATCCAATCAAGTAAGTAAGGTGGAAGAATTGCCGGTGAATATCATTTCCAACACAAGCAATGGAGAAACGGAAGAGATTTATGGTCTTGTCACCCTTGAAGGAAACGAATTTATAGATGTTCAACACTACAATGCCTACCAACGAATCAATCTACCTATTGGATTGGGTGTAAATATAGGATCTAATAAATTGAATCTAGACCTTAGTGCTGGAGCTATCATTAATCTAAGCTCAAGCAAAACTGGTAGAGAATGGAACAACGAAGTAGTAATTTCAGAAGATGCGATGATTTATAATCAAGGCGTCGGGTTTTCGATTTTTGCACAAACGGATTTCAATTTTAAAATTGCTGAGAAGTTAAGTCTTCAAGTATCACCTCATCTTCGCAAAGCCATGAGTAATTGGTCTTCAAGGGTAGGTTTGAGTCAGAAGCCAATGGCTTATGGATTGAAGATCGGATTAAGCCGAGCTTTCTAGGAAATATTTTAAGATTCATTTTATTAGATTTTACTTATTGGTTTCACTAATGAGTTTTTGGTGTTTGTACGAATTACTTTCGTTCTAATCGAAGTATTTTCAGACTTATTTATAGGTAGTTTTTCTTTTCCAAACTCATTTGTATTTCCTAAATACTTAGTTACAGTCATCTTTCTTCTTCCGAGTCGTTTATCTTTTTGAAATGACTTTTATTTTCAATGTCATTTTACCTTTTTGTCTCCCGCACAAAAAAGTAACAAAAAAACCCACCGGCTGAGTTAAAGTTTAAAACACTTTCTTTCCTAAATACTTAGTTACAGATCATCTTTCTTCTTCCGACTCGTTTATCTTTTTGAAATGACTTTTATTTCCAATGTCATTTTACTTTTTTGTCTCCCGCACAAAAAAGTAACAAAAAAACCCACCGCTGTTGATCCTTATCCTAAAATCTTCTTTTGCCTCGCGCGGCGCAAAAACTCAGGTGATATTTCTTGGTCAGCGATATTTCTCTTCCTTCAGACAGTTTCCGCCTTTATGCCCTAGCTCCAAAGAAAATTTCTTAACGGATAAGCTTCAAATGCGGGCTAAGACAAGAACGACAGTTCCATCATTCCTACCTCATTATATTTTAAAGCACTATATTTTATAGTTGGGCATCCTTAAATAAAACTTTGATTGGACGAAGGTCCTCGTTTAAAAGACAAACCGCATTTAAGGATTGGACTAGGATTCAAAGATTAATTGATTTCATGATGGATGGGACTAAGATTCAAAGATTAATAGATTTCATGATTGATGGTCTTGGATTTATGGATTATTAGATTTCATGATGATTTACACCAGTGAAAAATGGTAGTTTTTGAAATGGAGAAATCGATGGAGAAATAAAATTACGCTGAGATCCATGTTGAAAAAGTCAAACCGCATTTAAGGATTGGCCGTAAAGAAATGGGCTTTGGTGTAGGGCATGAAAGCGGAAACTGTATGAAGCAAAAGAACTAATTCAAAGAAAATTAATGACAAAGAAACAAGTTAAAAAGGAAACATATCTGCGGAGTTTTTGCGCTGAGTATAGCAAAAGGTCATTTTAGGTCAATACTTACAAGCGGACGATTTTTTTTGGTTACTTTTTTGCATCACGGGCAAAAAAGTAATAACCTATGTAATAGAAAAGCTCAGAAAGACGATCATATATTCAAGGTTTATTCTATTATAAGCCTATATTTCCTCTCAACGTACCAAGCACAAGATAGTCATGAATAAATTAGAGGGAATCCACATTAAAAAACTTTTCGACCCATACTTTGAAGCTCCCTTGGCAGTATGGGAAGAGTTCTCTAATCACATGACTTATCGATCTTTTAAGAAGAATGAAATCATAAAAGACATAGACCAGACCGAAAATTTTATAGATATCATTATTAAAGGTTCGGTCGGTGTATTCCTGTGGACGGACAATAACACAAAATGTCTTGATCTCTTTTATGAGGATTATTTTAGCGGCGATTTCATGTCCTATCTTGAAAATAAGCCTTCTGAATTATTCACCATGTCCTTGGAGGCGACAGAAGTATTCTCTATATCTAAATCTAAAATCGCAGGACTTTATGGCGATAATGTCATGGGGTTAAAAATTGTAAGTGCTGCGACGGAGTCTCTCTTCCTGCACAAACAAAAACAACAAATAGACCTGCTCACTAAAACGGCAGAAGAAAGATATCATCTGATGATGAAGGAAAACCCCGAACTTCTTCAAAGGACAGCATCAAAGCACATTGCTTCATACCTCGGTGTTACCCCCGAAAGCCTGAGCCGTATTAAGGCTAAATACGTTCCTGGGTAAAACTTATCATAGGCTAATTTTTGAGCACTTTAAAATATTGAATAGTCACAAAACTCATCGATATAAAATCACTCAATACTTAATTATCATTGAATGAAGAATGGCCTTAAAAAATAATGTTGAATTGGTATTAAAGTATATGACAAGATGGTGATGATTAGTAAAACCTTATGCCACTTTTCATATCTTTTTTGTTTGTCAATGTCAGTTGAGTAATCTTTTAAATAATATACTCCATAAAAAATTAAATAAGTCAAGCAAAGTGTAATGTATTTAACTTGCATGATTAAGTAATAGGTTATTTTTTCATCAATGCCATGAACATGAATTAATCCGTATAGATTTTCACCTAAAACAAGCAATCCTGTAACGATTAATAGGAAAGATATGATGATTCTCTTTTTTTTCATTTTTAAAAATAAGGAATTATAGTGGCCAAACATCGTATCATAATTACTGGATTAAAATTAAATTTCAATTTTACTAAGGTTTAGTTTAAGGTTTAAACTTATTTATTTCATCCACTACACTGGAGGAAGTACACGTTTAAAAACTATTTGACCCTTACTTTAAACCTCCCTTAACCCTTTGGGAAGAATTTTCGAATCAGATGGTTTCCTGATCTCTCAGTAAAACTTATCATAGGTCAACTTTTTTATTCCAATCTCCTCCTTTCTTTGTTATATCAAACTTAGACAAGGGGCATCATCATTTACCGCCCTCGAATCTAAGGATGGATATTTCTTAATTAAAAATTAGAAAAATGTATCAAAAAACATCAAATGCATTTATTACAGCTTCATGGGTAGCAATGGCCGTAGGACTTTTGGGTTATTTCATTGGTCTTTGGAGAGCAGATATGTTACTAAATGAAAAAGGGTATTACTTCACCATCATTTTGTTTGGACTATTTGGAGTAATCTCCTTACAAAAAAGTGTGCGAGATAGAATGGAGGGAATCCAAGTGACAAATATCTATTATAATATTTGTTGGTTTGGAACGGTCCTATCCGTCGCATTATTAGTCATCGGCTTATGGAACGCCAATATACTTCCGAGTGAAAAAGGATACTATGCCTTCTCATTTATACTGGCCATGTTTGGCGCCGTGGCTGTGCAGAAAAACACAAGAGATACTTTGGCAGCGGAGAAAGGATAGATGTTTTTTTGATTAGTTGTGCTGCGTTCTAGGGATTAGAACGCAGCACTTTTTTATTTCTATTACCAATTCCACTTTACTCCAGCCATAAACCAACGGGAAGGCATTCGTGCGCCTAGAATATTTTGATACTGGACATCGGTCAAATTTTGAACTTGAAGATTCAATGCCACATTTTCTGTCAGCGCATACCCTACTCTTCCATTCAACAACCCATAACTTTCACTCAATTCGCTATTAATGGCTGTCGCTATTCTTCCATTACGCTGTTTATATAAACCCGTCAACACAAGATCTAATCTTTTCAATTTAAATTGCAATTTGCTTGTAAGCAAATGTCGGGCGTGGCTTGAGATGTATACAGAAGCCTCATCATTGGAAGTATCTAAAAAGGTGTAGCCTAGATCCCAAGCAAGATGTCCTTGTTCGCCGATGGGTTGAGTCATTCGTGATTCAAATTCAAACCCATTGGTAGAAACCTCAGAGATGTTTTTAGCAAAAAAATAATCTGCACCTTCTTGCAGAGTTCCCACCTCACTCACTGAACCAATCTCAGATTGATTGGTAGAGACGTAATCAATAAGATTGGTAGATTGACGCGCGAAGATGGTGGCTTTCAACAACCATTGATTAGAGATCGAAAAATCTATGCCGAGTTCTTCCGACCAACTTCTTTCTGCCAATAAATCTGGATTCCCAAGACTGCGATTGGGCGTTAAATTCTGAAGATTATTAGACACATATCTTTCCGTATAATCTGCTGCTCTGATGCTTCGTCCTGCCGAAGTTCTTAATACCACTCTAGCAAGCACATAGGAGATATTCACTTGAGGTGTAAATTCAAAAGCATAATTTTCATCGTAATCTCCCCGGAGACTAGCGGAAATGTTTAAATTATTTTTCTGAAAGGCTCCCATGGCATAAACGCCATAATGTATATCCATATGGTTTCCGCGATCATTGCTTTCTATTTTTCGTTGATCCACCTGCACTCCTGTTTTAATAGAAACAAAGTCATTTAAATATCTTAAGTGGTTGGCCGTAAAATTTAAGTATTGAGTCAGGTGATTATTAGTCGATGGAAAGTCAGGGCTGAATATAAATTCATCGGTGTTATACTTATAAGACAGGTTAAAATCTGTACTGCTTTCTGCCGAGATTTTTTTCAATTGCAGATGATTGTAAAATTGCTTTACTTGTTCGGTAGACTTATCAAAGGGACTGGTCGTATAAAAGTAACGCGCATCAAAGTCATGAAAACTATACGAACTTCTTGCACTCAAGGTATATTGATTATTAAATTTATAAGCCAAGGAAGCTCCTAATACTTTGATATCAAAAAAGCTATGGTAGGCACCAAGTGTTGTATTGGTATCAATCACGACTTCTTTAAATTGCTCTCCTTCTGATTGATTGACTGAAAAACCGGCGCCAAAACTCATTGCTCCTTTTTTTATAAATACGCTTTGATTACCATTCACTAGCTCGTGCTGCCCAATATTCAATTGACCAGAAATTTCAGTGCCTTCTTTTTGCTGGCTGAAGGTTTTGGTAACAATGTTTATTACTCCTCCCACGGCATCCGCGCCATACATGGCTGCTCCAGCTCCACGTAGAATTTCTATGCGTTCGATTTCTCCAGGAGTTACCGCTAGATTGCCGTTGAAATGTCCCGTCAAAGCATCGTTTACCTTCATTCCGTTGACCAGCATAAGCACTTGCGTAAAGGTAGATCCTCTGAGACTGATATCGCTCTGTACTCCAAAGCCACCTCGATTCTGCACTTCTAGTCCTGGAACCGTTTGCAATATTTCGTCGATAGACGTTGCCGGCAATGCCGCAATCTGTTCCGAGCTTATAATGCTGATACTCCTGCCAGTTTCATTAATCCGAAGAGGCATCTGCATGGCTTGAACTTCAATGGTGTCATGCGAAAAAGTTAACTGAGCGTATAAAGAAAAACTAACTGAAAGTACAGTTAATAGGCAGAGTAAATACTTCATTAATCTTAAATATTTAAGGGGCCAAAAATAGCAGGTTATTTTACTTTTTGGACAAGAAATTGATGGAGAGAAAATGAAATTTTTACAGGTTAATTTTAATCTCTAAAGACCTCAGGTTTTATAAGCTTTTCTTTCAATAACCATTAAATAATTATAAACCTAATTATTGCACTTTGGCACCTATCATACCCTATCAATGGTTTGTTCACAAGAAAATTACAATCCAACCAATCAATTCAACAGTTCACCAGAAACAGGTTTCACATCAATGATTCTTCCATGATATTTGAATTAAAATGCAGAACATCATGAAACAATCAACCGCTACTCTATTATTTTTACTTCTAGCCACAAGCTCAATGCTTGCGCAAAATGGAGTTCAAAAGGTCAAGGGAGTTATCCTAGATAAGCAATCAGAAATTCCATTGATCGGAGCTACCATTATCATGGTCAGCTCAGAAAGTAACTTGGGCGCATCCACTGATATGGACGGTCAGTTTACTTTGATGAATATTCCTTTGGGACGGCAGACTTTTGAAGTGAATTATCTGGGTTATGAATCTATATTCATACAGAATATTGAAGTCACCGCCGGGAAAGAAGTTTACTTAAATATCGAAATGGAAGAGTCTTTGGTGACATTGGAAGAGGTGGTGATTACTGCTGCTGTAGACAAGGATAGATCTATCAATGAAATGGCTACTGTTTCATCTAGACAATTTAGCTTAGAAGAAGTGAATAGATATTCTGGTGGTCGAAGTGATGTCGGTAGACTTGCTGGCAATTTTGCAGGCGTGAGTACTGCAGATGATAGTAGAAATGATATCGTTATTCGAGGGAATAGTCCTACGGGCTTATTGTGGAGACTAGAGGGTATCCCCATCCCGTCACCCAATCATTTTTCTACCGTAGGAACGACTGGTGGACCGGTCAGCGCATTGAATCCAAACTTCTTAAAAAATTCAGATTTCATGACCAGCGCTTTTCCATCTGAATACGGTAACGCAATCTCAGGAGTATTTGATCTAGGGTTTAGAAGTGGAAACAAGGACAAGGTAGAGGTTATGGCACAGGTTGGTGCAATTACCGGTTTAGAGGCCGTAATTGAGGGACCGATTTCTAAAAAGAACAATAGCAGTTTTATCATTGGCTACAGATATTCTTTCCTTGGAGTTGCACAAGCTTTGGGGATGAACATTGGTACGAACGCCCTACCCAATTATTCTGATCTCTCTTTTAAGTTTGATTTCGGCAAGAGCCCATTGGGAAATTTTACACTCTTTGGAATTGGGGGCACAAGTGACATTGAATTCCTAGCATCGGAGGTGGATAGTACTGACCTTTTCGCTGCAGACGATGAAGATGCAAGAGCAGCATCCAAATTCGGAGTCATTGGAATAAAACACAATTTTTTATTAGATAACAATAGTTACCTCAGAACGGTAATCGCACTATCGGGCAGTTCCACTAGCTTTGGTAGAGATAGATATTATAATGTGGGGCAAGACGATGAGTTTTCCTCCCCGCTTGTTATTGGCGACGACTCTCAGTCGAGGCTTTCCATTTCTAGTTATTACAACTCAAAGGTGAATAAAAGAATGACCATCAGAGCAGGGATTCTTTACGAACAAGTGAACGTAGACTTACTTAATAAGAGTGGCGAATTTGGAATCGACAATAATTTCGATGGAGTCTTTGATTTGATTGAAGTTTATAAATTTGACGAGACGACGGCAACCATTCAACCCTTCGTGCAAGGACAATATAAATTGAATTCCGCGTGGACCGCAAATGTAGGAGTCCATGGAATGTATTACGACTTAAATGAAGATGTTTCTATAGAACCAAGAGCAGCTCTGAATTGGCAGGTAACTGAAAAGCACAGAATAAATTTTGGATATGGCCTTCATAGCCAGACCCAACCTCTACCGATTCAATTGGCAAGTAGAATGATTCTTGATGAGCCAACACAGTCTAACATAGATTTAGGTTTTACCAAAAGTCATCAATTTGTTGTCGGATACGACTATAAAATAAATTCCAGCTGGAGATCCAAATTAGAGATTTACTATCAGTCATTGTTTGATGTTCCGGTTGATGCCATCAGCAGCACCTTCTCCGTATTGAACGTAGGTGCAGACTTTAATTTTCCAATTGACAAAAACAATCTGATTAATGAGGGATCAGGAACCAACAAAGGCATAGAGTTAACCCTTGAGAAGTTCTTTGATAATGGGTGTTACTTTTTAGGAACTGGCTCCCTATTTGATTCAAAATATATTCCCAGTGATGGGATTGAAAGAAACACGGCCTTCAATAATCAATACGTTGTTAACGTACTCGGCGGAAAGGAAATAAATTGGGGAAAAGAAAAACAACACAGAATTACCATAGATACTAAGTTAACAACAGCAGGAGGACGTTATTATACCCCCGTAGATTTAGAAGCATCTAGAGTAAATGAAATTGAAGTGCTTGATCAAACCCAAGCTTTTGAGTTGAAGCAAGATCCATATTTTAGATGGGATGTGAAGTTGGGTGTAAAGCTCAACAATACCAAGCGAAAATTCTCTCAGACCCTATACTTTGACATTCAGAATGTGACGAACAATAAAAACATCTTCAGAAAATCCTACAATAGAAATACGAATCAAGTAAATGATGTCTTTCAAATAGGATTCTTTCCTAACTTTATGTATAAAGTAGAATTCTAAACAATACCATTGAGTAGATCAGAAAAATATCTTGGCTTTAATGACTTATGGTTGATAATCTTAGGATTACCAATCATAAGTCTTATCGTCTCCATAATGACCATGGGTCACGAGACATTCACAAGAGATACCTTTAACTGTGTAATCATAGGGGCTGGATTCACCTTCGTTTATTGGATGTGTGTACGACAATTTATAATTGAATATCATAGACTATATCCCAATTACAATTTCACCCTTAAAAGGATTGTATTTGTGCTATTCTGGTTAGGGCTAATTTTTATAACCGTGAATTTTACGGTAGGTACATTGATGCATTATTTGTTTGAGGATCTATTGCATAAAACAAATACATCCCTAGAAATACTTACCACAGTTATTCTCATTGCAATGATGTTTTTTCTTTATGAAGGCATTTACTATTTTGTAAAATCTCAATTGATAGAAAAAGAAAAAAACAAATTGGAAAGAATAACTTCCGAACAAAAGCTCAGTACTTTAAAAAATCAAGTCAACCCTCATTTTCTATTTAATAGTTTAAACACCTTAGTCACCATCATCCCTGACGAACCAGAACTTGCTATAAATTTTGTCCAGCAACTTTCCAAATCCTATCGGAGCATTCTGGAATATAGAGATGAGAAATTGATTCCTATTTCCACAGAATTAAATTCTTTAGAATCTTACATCTATCTTTTAAAAACTAGATTTCAAGGAAAAATTCAAATTCACAATGGCATAAAAAAAGAGATGGAAAACCACTTTATCCTACCCTTGTCTCTTCAGATATTGATAGAAAATGCTGTTAAACACAATATTACTTCGAAGACTAAACCATTAAAGATAGACATCACCAATGATGATAAATTTATCATTGTAAGCAACAATCTCCAGAGGAAGAATCAGGAGTACAATTCTACAAAACTTGGACTTGCCAATATAAAGTCAAGGTATGAACTACTTGCAGATAAGCAAATCAAGGTAAAAGAAACCAAAGATGCATTTACGGTTTATTTACCTATCATAACCAACCTAGACTATGAGGATATTAATCATTGAAGACGAACATTTTGCCGCGAAAAGAATCCAATCACTAATTCTCGGGCAACTAGACGATGCTGTGATTGTCGAGACCATAGATACCGTTGAAGACTCTATCGCTTGGCTGGAGTCACACATTGAGCCTAGTCTAATTTTTATGGATATCCAATTGGCGGATGGTTTAAGTTTTCAAATATTTGATCGGGTTAAAATTAATTGTCCGGTCATTTTCACCACCGCCTATGACGAATATGCCTTGGAGGCTTTTAAAGTTAATAGCATAGATTATCTTCTCAAGCCAATTGACGAAAAAGCTTTCAAAGCATCCATGAATAAGTATCAAAACTTTTTCCAATCAAATACCTCTAGCCTTGATTGGAAGCACATAACGAAAGACATATTTTCAGGAAAAGAACCATACAAAAGAAGGTTTTTAATCAAGGCTGGAAATGCCTATACCTATCTTAATACGGAGGACATTCATCTCGTATATTCAGAAGATGGAATAAGTTTCGCTCTAAACCAGCAGGGACAGAGAATGATCATAGATAAGACCTTGGACAATATAGCATCCTGTCTCAATCCTAATAAATTCCACAGAGTTAGCAGAAAATATTTGGTAGCCCTTGAAAGTATTCATCGCATTCATCCTTACTTGAATAGTAGACTGAAGCTAGAATTAAAAACTCCTACAGATGAAGAAGTTGTTGTGAGTCGAGAAAAGGTAAAGGAGTTTAAATCTTGGATTGATAGTTAACGATACTTTTACTTTCAAATGCAATAAACTTTGAATTGAAGGAATTGGTTTGCCACTTGTCAAAAAGTTGTCAGGATGCACACAGTTAATAAAGCCGTGGAATCAACATGAGTATATTCATTTAAAGGTGTCTGATTAACTTTAAAAAATGAAGAAAAAAGATAAAGACATAAATCTTGATCCAGAGCTTTATGGGCGCATGAAAAAACACTTGTATACCAAGAAGCCAGTGCTTGGAGAAGATAGTCCATTCAGCAAATTGCTACAAAAGATGGTCAATACAATTTTGGATGGCGAGAGGGATTCTTTTTTATCTGAAGAATCATCAGAAGGCAAGGTAAATAAGCAGAATGGAAAATGAGTTAAAAAAGTTCGTTCTTCAGCAGGTAATCTATGGGTTGAAACACCAAGAGATAGAAATTCAGACTTTGAGCCA
>ENA-ORXT01000565-ORXT01000565.1-marine-metagenome-genome-assembly--contig:-NODE-565-length-57279-cov-4.901909_pt1 | contig 57279 bp, 52 predicted proteins | sample MGYA00237868_ERZ511482 | MGnify/ENA metagenome assembly ERZ511482 | reverse complement strand
CACGCGGATTTTCAATCCGCTGCTCTACCAACTGAGCTATTCGGCCATGAAAGAGGCGCTATTAAACCGTTTTAACTAATCACTGTCAACTAGCATATTCGCTTTTTTCAGATCAAATTTCATTATTTTATACGCACCTACATAAGTACTTAAGGATACTCAGAATTTACGGTAAGCTAACGCACCTGAGCCTACCGTGCGGACCGACATGTTTCAGATTGCCCTTTATGAACCCGAAATACCACCCAACACGGGTAACATTATCCGTCTTTGCGCCAACACCGGCTGCAAACTGCACCTAATTCACCCATTAGGCTTTAGCATGGAGGCCAAGCAACTGCGCCGTGCAGGCTTGGATTATCGTGACTTGATGCACGTCGTGGAGCACAACTCTTGGCAAGACTTTGCCGCAGCGCATGCTAGCTGTCGTATTTTAGCGTTTAGTACTAAAGCAAAGCGCCTGTATACGAACACTAGCTATCAAGAAAACGATATCCTTCTATTTGGCCCCGAAACGCGCGGTTTACCAGAAGATTTGATGGAAAATCTGCCCGAAGACCAAGTATTAACAATGCCAATGTTACCGTCGAGTCGCAGTTTAAACCTATCTAACACCGTTGCTATCGCCACTTACGAGGCATTGCGCCAGACTAATTTTGCACAACTGCGGTAGCCTTACACTCATGAGATTAATTCGAGACATTTCAGGCATTCAGCACCTTAAAGCAGGCTGCGTTGCAACCATTGGTAACTATGACGGCTTGCACTTAGGCCATCGAGCGATTTTGCGCCAGCTAGACGCTGAGGCCAAAACACATAAACTGCCCAAAGTGGTGATCAGTTTTGAGCCTCTGCCTTCTGAATTTTTTACCGGTGACAAAGCGCAGCGTGTTTATCCATTTCGCGATAAAGCGAGGCTTTTAGAAACATTGGGTATCGATTATTTTCTTTGCCTTCGGTTTGATCAGGCTATGGCTAACATGCCGCCCGCTGAATTTGTCTCACGTATATTGTTTCAAGCAATGAACGTTAAATCCCTTATGGTGGGTGATGACTTTTGTTTTGGAAAAGGTCGTGAAGGTAATTTTGATTTATTGCAAAGCATGGGCCAAGCAAACGGTATGCAGGTGCACAAAACTGATACGTTCAATGATATTGATGGACGCATTAGCAGTACTCGCATTCGACACCACTTAGCGAAAGGAGAATTGGCTTGTGCTACCACGTTATTAGGCCAGCCATTTTGCTTGAGCGGGCGTATTAGGCATGGCGATAAACGCGGGCGCACCATTGGCTTTCCAACGGCTAACCTGCGCATTCAGGACAATATAGCTGCACTAAACGGCGTTTATGCGGTTAAGGTTAGTGGCTTGACCAAAAGCCGTCTCAAGGGCGTGGCCAACCTTGGAACAAGGCCAACGGTTGGGGGCACTGAAACGCGGCTAGAAGTCCATCTTTTTGATTTTGATCGGTCCGTTTATGGGCAGCATATTATTGTAGAGTTATGTCATTTTATTCGCCCTGAGCAGCGCTTTGAGGACTTTAGCGCGCTAACCACTCAGATTCGCAAAGATGCCATTCATGCCGATGAGTTGCTACAATAACCGCATAGATCATAAATATCAGGATAATAAAGCAGGCACTTGCTATCATGGCCCCGGAACAAGTGTAAAGATTCAGTAAATCCATTTGCAAATAAAACGCGCGGCTTTATGGTCGACGCGGCTGATGGGGTTTAAGAAAATAGGGTTTGATACCGAATGAGAAAATTTCAATTAAGTAAGGTGATTATTCACAGTTTTATCGCTGCCACGCTAATGCAGTCGGTACAAGCAGAGGATCTATTCACCGTGTATCTGCACGCCAAAGAAAGCGACCCTACAATTAGCGCTGCAGAAGCGGAATACCTTGCGACGCTAGAAAAAGGCCCTCAAGCACTTGCCAACTACCAGCCGACGGTTACGTTAAGCGGCCGCGCAAGCTACGCAGCCGGACGCAACTGGGGCGAAACCACCACTAATAACTCATCGACTGTCAGCGGTAGCTATACGTTAAGCCTTAACAAACCACTTTATCGCCCACAAATTAAAGAAAGCGTTATTCAAACCAACCTATTGATCGCTCAAGCCGAAGAAGCGCTCCGAGCAGAGCAACAGGGCCTTATTTCTCGTGTGGCCGAAGCCTATTTTGAGTTCTTACAAGCTCGCGATGCCTCAGCACTTGCTCGCACCGAAGCGACGGCCATTGGCCGGCAAAATGAACAGGTCGTTGCGTATTTTGAAGCGGGTCGTTCAGCGATTACTGACGTAAAAGAGGCCCAAGCCAGAGACGCTGAAGCCAAGGCAAACGTGGTTGTCGCGGATCAAAACGTTGAAATTTCCCTTGAGAAAATCTACGCACTCACAGGACGAGATTACAAAATATTGCGCGGTGCATCGGATCAAACGCCGATGGTAGTACCGCAACCTAACAATATCGATGCTTGGGCAAACGAGTCGGCAAATAACAATAAACAAGTCATTTCAGCTAAGTACTCTGTAGATATCGCTCAAAAAGCCGTTGATATCGCACGAGCGGGTAAAAAGCCGACCGTGGACTTGTTTGCAAGTCATGGCTCTAGTGTGGCTAGAGCAAAAGCGGGCGTTGACAATCAATCCACCGATGCCTCGGTTGGTGTACAGTTTAATATGACGCTTTACGATGCAGGCAAGGCTGACTCGTCAATTCGTGAAGCCCGCTACCGATTTCATAAAGCCATTCAGGCTGTAGAGATTCAACGCCGCACCGCGGTTCGTCAAACTCGCTCGTTTTACCTCAATATAACAACAGGTCTTGCACAAATCGATGCGCTTAAACGCTCTTTACTGTCTAGCAGAACCGCAGGAAAGGCAACTCAAGAAGGGTTTCGTGCCGGCACTCGTACCGCAGTGGACGTCATTTCATCACTTCGCAGTATTTACCAGTCTGAGCGCAACTATAGCTCGGCGCGCTACAACTTTCTGTTAAATACGATTCGCCTTAAGCAAGCTGCTGGCACGCTGGGTGAAGGTGATTTACAAGTGCTATCCAGAATTTTGAACAAATCGCGAACTACCCGCTTGGCCCCTTTAAAGAAATAAAATAGGCGGTCCAATATGCTCGTCAAGAGGAATGGCGTGATGATTGATTTCTGCTAAACTCAGTTTTCTTACATTTATCACTAAAATAACAGCTCATGTTAACCATTAAACGCCATAAGACAGTCCCTGTATCAATTGATAACGTTGTTGTTGGCGGAGATGCGCCGATCGTTGTCCAGTCGATGACCAATACCGACACCGCTGACGTCGTCAGAACCGTGAAACAAGTTGCAGAGCTTGCAAAGGCGGGTTCTGAGCTGGTCAGAATCACAGTTAATAATATTGAGTCCGCCGAAGCCGTTCCAGAGATACGGGAACGCTTGGATAAAATCGGCTGCGCGGTCCCTTTAGTGGGAGACTTTCATTTTAACGGACATAAGCTGCTTACCGCAGTGCCTGCTTGCGCCGAAGCCTTATCTAAATTTCGCATTAACCCCGGTAACGTTGGGCGCGGTCGCAAACGCGACGAGCAATTTGAAAGCATGATTGATTTTGCCTGCCGGTATGACAAAGCGGTTCGAATTGGCGTTAATTGGGGGTCACTGGACCAAGAACTGCTAGCACGCATGCTCGATGAGAATGCCGCGCTAAGTACCCCACGAGATTTAATGGCTGTCCAGCACGATGCATTAATCGAGTCAGCCCTTGGCAGCGCACGCAAGGCTGAAGAATACGGGTTGGCACATGACAAAATCATTATTTCTTGCAAGCTAAGCGGCGTTCAAGGGTTAATACACACCTACCGCGATTTGGCTTCACAGTGTGACTACCCGCTACATTTAGGTTTAACCGAAGCGGGTATGGGCAGTAAAGGTATTGTTGCCTCAACCGCTGCGCTTGCAGTGCTGCTACAAGAAGGCATTGGCGACACCATTCGTATTTCACTGACTCCTGAGCCTGGGGCCCCCCGCGAAAAGGAGGTCATCGTTGGGCAAGAGATATTGCAAAGTATGGGCCTGCGTTCGTTCACCCCTCAAGTGGTTGCTTGCCCTGGTTGTGGACGCACCTCCAGCGAATATTTTCAACATTTAGCAGAAGATATTCAATCTTACCTGCGCCACCAAATGCCTGTTTGGAAACAAGACCACCCCGGGGTTGAGAGCATGTCGGTTGCGGTGATGGGCTGTGTTGTAAACGGCCCGGGGGAAAGCAAGCACGCCAACATTGGCATTAGCCTTCCTGGAACCGGTGAGAAGCCCGTCGCGCCCGTCTATGAAGATGGAGAGAAGACAGTTACGCTTAAAGGTGACAATATCGCTGAAGAATTTCAAGTGATGGTCAATGATTATGTGGCGCGCACGTATAAGTCGGCTGACTAATGGGATAATTTCCGTTGTACGGTGCATCCTTTTATCTACTATTGAATGCTGATGTTTTTGATATTCGCTAAGCTTGCATCTATACCTCGAAAATGATAATAAAAAAAGGTAGGACAACATGCCCTCAAAAATTAATCCCCTAAGCCTCATCTTGACCAGCGCTATGCTAATCCCCACATTAGCTTTCGCCGGTGATAACTTTTCATATGATTTTTATGAAGTTGGCGCTTCCTCCACCACTGAACATGGTGGGTCGTACACCAGCTTAAATGCTAACGGCTCCATGGAAATCAATAATAATCACTATATTACTGCCAAAGTAAAAACCGACATTGCAAGCGGTGTTACCGCAAACGAGATTGGTATTGGCATTGGTGCTTATAAATCAAGTTCTGAAAGCACTGACTATTATTCACGTGCAGGCTTTAAGCACGGCAAAGATAACTGCTGCGGCTCAGCACAAACGTTAAACGTAGGTTTTGGTGCACGCCACCAACTTAGCGATGCCATTGAAATTGTTGGCGGTATCGATCTATTGTTTTCAACCGCGGAAGAAAGCAGCGGCGTTAGTGGTAATATCGCTGCACTGTACAGCATCGACGACTCCATGCAGGTCGGTGGTGCGGTCGAAAGTGATGGCGATAAAACCGAAGCTCAATTATTTACTCGCATCCAAATGCCTTAAATAGAGCAACAATCGCTTACAAATACAAATGCATCGGACGCCGAGCATTTGTATTTCGCCAATTATTACAAAATACTCATTTCATTATTAGCAACATTACCATTAGAATGTCCTGATTAAAAACAATCTGGGACACTTCAAATGAACCCCATCGACCAGCTAGATACTCTAGCTAAGCGTCTTTCTTCGCTCATTCCTGAGCCTATACAAGCTACTCACAAAGACATTGAATCGAACCTTCGTTCAGGGCTTGAGAGTGGCCTACGCAAGATGAATTTGGTTACTCGTGAGGAATTTGATGTCCAATCTGCTGTCCTACAGCGAACTAGAGAGAAATTAGAACAACTAGAAAAACGTGTTTCAACACTTGAAAGCATCAATTCTTGATCACTAATCCCTCTTGATCACCCCACTCATTTTCCAAATCAACTGTGTTTTAATTTAGAAGCTAATTATGAAAAAAATTATTATCATTATGACTGCTGTGTTTGGCTTAGTGCTAAGCAGTGCGGTATTTGCCGCCCAAGACCCTAATGTCGCATTAAAAGCGGCCTTTCAAGCAAAAGATTACCGCAAAGCTTTTTTGATCTCTTCAGAGCATGCAAAAAAAGGCGATGCTGCAGGACAGTACGTTCTTGGACAACTCTACCTAAACGGTCAGGGCGTAAAGAAAAGCCCGGGCATTGCTTATGGCTGGTTAAAGAAAGCAGCGGATCAAAACCACCCAATGGCTCGCTTTGCACTAGGCTCGTTATACGCTACCGGTGTTGGCACCCGCAAAAACATGCAGCTAGCAAGACAGCAGTTTAATCTTTCCTCGCAACGTGGCGTGCCAGACGCAATGCGCAGTCTAGGTATTATGTACGAGAAAGGCGATGGCGTTCCTAAAAACATGGGGGCGGCAATGGGCTGGTACGAAAAAGCGGCCAACAAGGGCATGATTGACGTTCAAATGATGTTAGCGGAGCGTTATTTGAAAGGGATTGGCGTTAAACGTAATCCGGGTAAAGCATTTGCTTATGCAACCAAAGCATCGCGCGCTAAAATTGTTGATGCAAACTACCTATTAGGTTTGATGTACGCCAGCGGTCAGGGGACTAAGAAGAACCCTCAACTAGCTTTTAGAAATATGAAAATGGCTGCTGATAAAGGCCTGCCACAGGCGCAGTACAGCATCGGCGCGATGTATGTGCAAGGCATTGGCACAAAGAAAAACCCACAAATGGCGTTCAGAATGTTCCAAATGGCGGCTAAAAAGAACGTCCCATTGGCGCAGCACAATCTTGGCTTAATGTATCTTCAAGGCCAAGGCACCAAAAGAAACCCGGGAATGGCATTTAACTGGTTGAACAAATCAGCGCAAAAAGGCTTAGCTAACTCTCAGTTCTTATTAGGTGACTTGTACGTTGACGGCGTGGGTGTCAAAGCTAAAAACTATCAATTAGCTATGCGCTGGTACCGCAAAGCGGCTGACCAAGGTTTACCCATGGCTGAATACAGTGTGGGTGCACTCTATGCCAATGGCTTTGGTGTAAGAAAAGATGGTAATCAATCGAGAAACTGGTTTAACCGGGCAGCCAAGAAAGGCTTGCCTCGTGCTAAGCAAGCGCTTGTGCAGCTTAACCAGATGGCGAAAAAGCAGTAAGTTATCAGCTTATCTCCAGAGACAAAAAGCCTCTTTTATAGAGGTTTTTTTGTTTCTGGAAAGATTATCTCTTACTCTTGGTCCGTCTCTTTAATGCTTGGCAATCGATCTTGAAGCAGCATTAATTCGGCGACGTGTCGGTAGTACAACGCCGTATTTTCAATAAGCGGCAGCTCTCTCTTTCCTTGCAGAAAATCGTTTAGCACACTCAGCAGCGCCTGATTTTCGGTAGACTGCCACGCCTCATTGGCCCCAAGCTTAGACAGTATTTCTTTGACCTTACGAGTCTGCTCGGTTTGAATGCCTTGCAGTACCATCGCACACAGCTGGCCGTCGCCTTCATTGTTTTGACCGCCTTCAACCCGGTATGCGACATACGCCTCAATAGCGCGTTGACGTGCAGCCATCGCACCTTTTGGATTGTCGCTAGCGGTTTCTAAACGGCTTAATATATCCCATGTTTTCCAAGGCTCTGCATCGTGACCAAACTGCTGCCCCAAATTACCCGCCGCTTCAAGTACCTTAAGTGCCTCCTCTACCTGACCTGTTTGACGCAGTGCATCTGCAAGTTTATTACCGCTAGCAACTTGCCGATACTGATCCCCTGAGTCTTTTGATGCCTGCAGTGCCTGACGGTAGTAATCAACAGCGCCTGCATAATCGTCTTGTGCTTCGCACAAACTCCCAAGCTCAAACAAACTACTAATAATGCCTGGGGCATTTTCCTGCGTTTTAAGTAGCCAAAGCGCTGACCCAAGCGCACTTTTAGCCCCATCAAAGTCTTGGTTAACGCGGTGCAGCATCGCAATCTGGTGCCATACGTTAACGATTAACACCACCTCATCAAGCTGTTTAAACACCTCAAGGGCACTTTCAAACCCACGCAGCGCATCAGCGGGCTTACTCATCGCAGAATAAATTGAAGCGCGTTGAGTTTGTGCCACACCCGATCCCCGCAAATCATCAACCGATTCTGCAACCTCGATGGCTCTTGAATAACTAACTTCAGCAGGCACCAGCTGACCTTGGGTAAATAAGCACTCACCCTGCTCCATTAAACTTGCAACCAGATAGAGGCCTGCTGTTTTGTCATTGTCTATTGTCGGCTCTAATAGCGACTGAGCCTGCTGTAGGTAAGTCAGCGCCTGCTCACCTGAACCACCGGCCTTCATCACACGTCCTAATAGTATATTTGACAGCGCCAGATCATTATTAGCACCGACATAAGCGGTACTACCGGCTTCATGACACTGCTGCAGCAATGCCTGCGCGGCGCGTGAGGCGGGCTCTAAAGAACCTTGCTGAAGTAGCTGCTCTACATTTTGTCTTTCCAAATCAAAACGCACCGCACTCCAATCCCCTTGCAAGGCTTCAGCCTTACTCATCCACTGCGCAAGGCTGGCTTTTTCACTGGGTGCCTCTTGTTTCTTTAGCAACGTATCCATACGTTTGAGCAGCTCCATCACCTGAGGCGCATTGTCATTCACAAGATTAGGCGCCTGAGCAATTTCTGCTAAATACGCCATTAAATTAGCGCGCTCAGAAGTTGCCAGCGCCGTTGCCATGACATTATCTTCAAAATACTGCTGATATAAGAACCCAAGCAGCTGGTCCATTGCCGCTAACCAATGTTGATAGGCGACCTGACGCTCATCTTTACCGATCGTGGCGCGTAAATGTTCTAATAACTCAGGCGCAAGGCGATAGTAGGTATAACCCTTCTCTTCACCCAGACCTGCTGCCACCAAGGCGTCCATATCTTCTTTAGCCGACTCAACTGACTCGCTGCGCATAACGTGACTCACCACCACCAGATTCCCACCCTCTTGCAACACAGCAAGTTTTGGTAGGGATTTTTGTAGTGAAGCAGGCAATGACTGAATCGAGGATTGAAGTGCGGCGTTAGATGACATAGCAGAAGCTCAAAATAGCAATAGGGGCGCATTATCATCGCAGAGTCTGTTGCATGCAATATCTGTAAAGCCTCAACAGATGAAAACCCACTCTGTGATTATTTTATTTATTCCACAAATAAGGAAATTCATATTAAGATGGGTCACCAAATTCTTTAGGAGCTGCTATGAACATTCGCCCATTCATTCTCCCTGTGCTGGCTGCTTGCTGCGTAGCCACCCCCGCTATTGCCAAAGAGTGGCAGGATGACAAAACCTATAAACTCACCATCTTACATACTAACGACAACCACGGTCGCTTCTGGCACAACCGCCACGGCGAGTATGGGATGCCTGCACGATTTACGCTGATCAATGCCATTCGCAATCAAGTTGAGGCGGCAGGCGGTAGCGTGTTGGTCTTATCGGGCGGCGATATCAATACCGGCGTTCCAGAATCTGACCTTCAAGATGCAGAACCTGATTTTAAAGGCATGCGCCGCATTGGCTATGACGCAATGGCGTTGGGTAATCATGAATTTGATAACTCATTAGACGTACTGGCAAAGCAGCAAGAATGGGCAGGCTTTCCGTTTTTGTCGGCTAACATCTATTCCAAAGATGGCGGCACGCGCATGTTTAAGCCTTATAGCATTATTGAAAAGCAAGGCATCAATATCGCGATTATGGGCTTAACCACTGAAGACACCTCTAAGATTGGTAACCCTGAATACTTATCTAACGTTGAATTTAAGGACCCTAAAGCTGAAGCTAAAATGGTGCTTGAAGAGCTAGCCGCAGGGCCTAAGCCAGACATCGTATTCGCGGTAACTCACATGGGTCACTATGACGATGGTTCACACGGTTATAATGCACCGGGTGACGTGACGCTGGCACGCTCTTTGCCGACAGGGTCGATTGCTGCCGTCATTGGTGGCCATTCACAAGAAGCGTTGTGTATGGAAGGTGACAAACGCAACACGAATTATAAAGCAGGTCAGGCCTGTGCACCCGATGAGCAAAACGGCATCTACCTAATGCAAGCTCATGAGTGGGGTAAATACGTCGGTCGCGCTGACTTTGAATTTAAAAATGGTAAAACCACACTGACCGCTTACAGTTTGATTCCAGTGAATCTTAAGAAGAAAGTCAAAGATGCTGAGGGAAATTCAAAGCGTGTTCACATCGCTAATGAAATTGCCCACAATAAAGAAATGCTGCAACTGCTTGGCCCCTATCTAAACAAAGGGAAAGAGGCGATCAGCATGAAGGTAGGTAATACCAATAAACTCCTCGTTGGCGAAAGAAGCATTGTTCGTTTTGGCCAGACCAACTTAGGCCGTTTAATTGCAACGGCGCAGATGGTCAAAGCTAAAGCTGACTTTGGTGTTATGAACTCTGGTGGTGTGCGTGCATCAATCGAGACCGGTGATATTACGTATAAGGAAGTGCTCACCGTTCAGCCTTTCGCTAATACGCTAACCTCAGTGTCCATGACAGGTAAAGAGATTTTAGAATATCTAGCCGTCGTTGCAACGAAACCCACAGATACCGGTGCCTACGCACAATTTGCAGGTATCTCGATGACGGTACACAAAGACAGCGTGTCTGACGTATCCATCGGGGGTGAGCCGCTAGAAATGGACAAGCGCTACCGCTTCTCACTGCCTAGCTTTACAGCAGCCGGTGGTGATGGCTACCCTAAAATTTCAGGCTTAGATAGCTACGTTGATACGGGGTTTGTTGATGCCGACGTCCTCAAAGAGTACCTTGAAAACAACAATCCGCTTGACGCTGACGCATTTGAGCCAAAGGGTGAGATTGTTTACAAAAACTAGCCGTACGATCTAAGCAAATGCCAGCCCCTGTGGCTTCGCATGTGCTGACAGCAACATTAAACCCACCCGTTCTTTGGTGGGTTTTTTAATCCGTCCTTAATGTCCGTGCGCCAATGTCGGTGTATACTCGTCTCTCTAACTATGTAATTCACATCATTTAAGCCACAGAGCTTACTGGGGATTATTTCCGATTGGGCAACCGGAATACAACATTAATGATTCATCGCGGCTATCGATTTAAACTGACTCTCCTATTTTTGACTTTAATTACAGCGTTTTGCGTCTCTGCCGACCCTAAGGCGGATGCCGAATTAGGCGAGACGGCTAAAAAGGAGCAATCCGCGCCTGAAAAGATCACTGAACCGAGCATGGTCGACACATTAACGTCACTGATTATACAAAAAGAAGTCATCGACGCTGACATTTCAACGCTCAACCTCGAACTAAAAAGAGCGTCATCAGATTCTGAAAAAGCGCAGTTAAAAATTGACCTAGACAGCAAGGGCGATGAGGCGCAAAAAATAAACCGTAGCATTGAAAACCTTGCCGCAAGTACTGACCTAAGCTCACTGCGGGCAGTTAAAGAGGAGGTGTTTAACTTTGAAAAAGAGATTTTTTCACTGATTGAACCCACCTTAAAAGAGATGAGACACTTAACCTACGATGTCAGGGTTAAGTCAGAATTAAGAGATAGAATCGCCTTCGTAAAAAAACGCATACCCGTTGTAAAAACAGCTCTTGAAAACATCGACAAACTTGAGGTCAACCCGGAACGAAGAAATTTAAGTCGCCACGTTGATAAACTAAAAAACCGCTGGACTCAACAGCTTGTTGGCTATGAAACAGAACTTAACTCCGCGACGTTACAACTTGAAAAGTTTGAGCTTAATGAAAAAATACGCGAGGCAAATGAGCCAAGCTTTTTTAAGACCTTTTTTGAAAAGCGTGGCTGGGTCTTACTAAAAGCAATGGGTGCCATTTTACTTGTTCTACTGGCCTCTAAATTGACCCATCGAGTCCTTACACACACCATAAAAGGCTATCAAAAAGCCAACCGCAGCGTCCGGCTGCGCTTGATTGACCTAGTCCACAGAGGAGTTACCCTTTTATTATTCATCATCGCCCCGATGTTTGTGTTTTACCTCGCTGAGGACTGGGTGTTGTTTACGCTTAGCACCATGATTCTCATCGGTATGGCTTGGAGTTTACGCGAAGCTATTCCCAAATATTGGGAGCAGATTCAGATCTTCCTAAACATTGGTTCGGTGCGTGAAGGGGAACGGCTGCTCATGGATGGCTTGCCTTGGGAGGTGAAGAATATTAACATTTTCTCAACCCTATATAACCCAAGAGCTAACCTCACTAGGCGTGTAAAACTAGGTGATCTGGCCGGTCTTAATTCACGTCCTTCAGACAAGAGTGAGCCTTGGTTTCCCTGCCAAAAAGGCGATTGGGTTATCTTATCAGACGGGATTAGAGGTAAAGTGATTGGCATCTCATTAGAGCTTGTTGAGCTAATCCAGCGCGGTGGTACTCGCTGCACCTATACCTTAAGCAATTTTTTAAGTGAATCACCGCAAAACCTATCGCTTAATTTTCGCATTAAAGAGCGTTTAGGCATCAGCTATAACAACCAACAAATGGCCACCACCGAGGCGCCTTCCCAGCTTAAAGACTATTTAAGAAAACGGCTGATTGAGGATAAATACGATGAAACGCTGCTTAATTTAAACGTAGAGTTTGAAAAAGCCAACGACTCCTCGTTAGATTTGGTAGTGATTGCTGACTTTAAGGGCGAGTCGGCGGATATATACAACCGCCTGCGCCGCGCCATGCAGCGTTACTGCGTCGATGCATCGACCGAATTTGATTGGGAAATCCCTTTCCCTCAAGTGACCTACCACAACTCGGCCGCCGTGTAGCGTTATCTAGCTTAAGCTTTGCGATGAGTGCAGCTTAGGCAATGCCCAATTTAACTTTTCGCTGGGCTATCAATGCTAGTGCCTCAAGCTTTTCTTCGCGCGGCATAATAATCCATTCGCGAATTTCATCCATACTGCGATAACACCCGTCGCACAGTTCGGTTTTTGAATTTAACGTGCACAGCCCGACACAAGGCGATGGCACTGTGCGATCAATGACAGGCTTTTCACCACGGCGACGCCTCGCGCGTTTAGGTGCCGCTGCCATTAGGCAGACGCCTTACAAATATCAAGATACTGAGCGACTACCGTGGGCATACCTTGCTCTATGCACTCTACTGTTAGCACATGCCCTATCGACACTTCCAAAATATTTGGAATTGTTAAAAACGTTGCCAAATTTTGGCTATCAAGATCATGACCGGCATTGATTTCAAGCTCAAGACGGCCCGCTTCCGCTGCCGCTTCAACGTATTGTGTCAATACGTCATTTTGTGATGGAGTGCCGTAGGCCGACGCATAGGCTTCGGTATAGAGCTCAATACGGTCAACACCCGTTTTAGCCACACGTCGCACCTGTTCTACGTCGGGGTCTAAAAATGCTGCCACCCGAATACCTGACTGCTTTAGGCGGTCCGTTACCATTTCTAACAATTCGCTGTGCCATGCCACATCCCAACCGTGATCCGAGGTTAGCTGGTCAACCGCATCCGGTACCAAGGTACACTGCTCGGGGTTACACGCCTCGACCAGCTCCAAAAAATCATCAGAAGGATAGCCTTCAATATTGTACTCAACCGCTGGGTACTGCTTAAGTAGTTCAGCTAAATCACGGGCATCTTGGCGTGTAATATGTCGCTCATCCTGACGAGGATGCACGGTAATGCCATGCACACCTAACGCAATAAACTTCTTAGCAAACTCCACCACGCTCGGGAAATCTCTGCCTCGGGAATTGCGCAGCAATGCGATCTTATTTAAATTGACGCTCAGCTTAGTCATAACTGATAAATTCCTAATACAAATTGGTCATCTCATGGTATTCGCTTCTTGTCATGCTGACAATCACTAGAAGCCTGCCACACAGACTTAAGTGAAATGTGCCTGCAGTTTCAATCGTTTAAAAAATCGGGCATGATGCAAACGACATCAAATATGACCACATCTTTTACTAAAGTGTAGGTAAGCAATCAGGAGTTAGGCAATGGCACGTAAACGTATGGTAGTTGAAATGGGCATGGGGACTGACTTGCAAGGTCAAGACTATACAAAGGCGGCTGTGCGCGCTTTAAAAGACGCACTTTGGCATAACTCACTCACTATTGCTCCAGCCTTTGGTTTTGACAAAGAAACCATGCAAATTGAAGTTAGCATTGGTGTTGCCCAACCGGATAAAGTCGACAAAGAGGCGGTAAAATCCGTGCTTCCCTACGGGCAGGCAACGGTAGAGGTGGTTGAAGGTGGGCTGGACATCCCAAGCGATTGCGGCACCAAAACCACGGTCATCGCTAACGCAGCGGCGGTTGTTTACCTAGACTTTGCAGAAGAGGACGCAGCATGAGCTTACAACGTATCATTTTAGAAATGGGCACAGGCAACGACCTGTACGGTGAAGATTATACAAAAGCGGCGGTTCGCGCGGTTCAAGACTGCCTCCATCACAGTTCAATTTCGCTGTTTCGTTCATTGGGAATCGATCATGACACCATGCAGGTGGAGGTGACCATCGGCACACAAAAACCCGAAGCCGTGGATATTGACACCGTTGCCAAACAAATTCCCTTTGGGACCGTTAAGGTCAACACCGTCAAAGGTGGACTTAACGTCAGTGACCCTGAGCAAAACACGGTCACAGTGATTGCCTCAGCGGCCGTTGCGGCCAGACTTGATATTCCCAAGGGTAAATATCGCCCCGCCTAGGCTTGAAAATTATGCGTTGAGGGCCACCCTCAACGCATGCACTTAGTATCCGGTAGTATCGAAGTTATGCGACTTTAATACCTTCCTAATGGTTCCCATGAACGCTGCGTGCTCCTCATCTGAAAGACAGGCAAAGGAGTCCTCAGCGTTAGCTCGGGTAATGCCTGCTAGCCTCTCTCTTAGCGATTCGCCCGCATCAGTTAATCCGACGATTACTGAGCGGCGATCTTCAACACTTGTCACCCTTGAAACCAAGCCTTTTTTGGTAAGCTTCTCAACAATCCTGGAAATAGGCGCCTGATGCATTCCTGCAAGGTGCGCTAACTCGTTAATCGAAATATTTGGGCGCTCGCTTAAAATAGATACCACGACCCATTCAGATACAGCGATACCTGCCTCTGCGTTTCTTAATCTTGCCTGTAAATTATTGTTAGTTAAACCCGTTAAACATCTCAACCAGAAGCCTGGTACCTGATGTGCTCGCAATGTTTCGGACATGGTGTCCTACCCCGTTTATATCTAATAGTTGTTACTCTCATTTTAACCTAAACCCGCCGAGAGTTCATTTTTTCTAAACTGTTAGCACAAACGATTTAAACATTTAGCGAAAAGTAAAGTCGTAAACAACCACTCTTCCTTGCTCGTTACTTTTACCTTTAAGCGGCACTGCAAACCGACAGCCATTCTTATTACAACTTGAAGCGAAACCGATTAGAGGCATCGGAAAACCGCGGTGGGTTGGGAGCCTTAGGGAAAATAACGCCTGGTCGTTTGACAAGTCCCAGACATAGAGCTCAGCGTCAGTGCCAACGGTTATCGCTGCATTGGCCTCAGGGATAAAGTGTGCGTCCAGTACCGTCTGTGAGTGCCCAGTCAGCGAGGTCACAGACGCCTCATCTAACATGCCATCTTTTAGCCAGTAGCGATTAGTATTGGAGCCACGCCCAATCGCCAACACCGAACGTGAGTCTGGTGAAAAGTAAGCCCCATATAAGTCATAGGATGTCGCAAGCGTTGATGTCGGCTTCTCCTCAGGCAGGCCATCAGCACCAAGCGTCCAGTGTTTAATTTCACGTGAACTCACTGTCAATAAGTGCATCGCATCGTCTGATAACGATATGGATTGCAAACCAAGTTTTGCCTGCTCACTGCCGTGCAAGAGCTTGGAGTAGCTAATCTCACCATCAATGACTGAGGACAGCCCAACCCTGCCCACATAACCATTTGAAGTGGCCACTAACAATGAGGTCCCGTCAGGATTAAACAACACGCTCTTTATGCCACCGTCATGGCCTTTAAAATCGGACAGCTTTTTAAACGTGCCTGTCTCTGTGTATGACCAGAGGCTTAGTTTTGAACCAAGGTTAGGCTCCCGAGAAATCACCGCCAAGCGGTTTTGCACCGGGTCAAACGCCAAAAACTCGATGACATCTCTCCCCACTTCGCGCTCTATAATGAGGCTATAGTCTTTAGTGTTATAAATCTGCACAACGCCATCATTAAGGCCAACGGCCATCAAACCGCCTGATTTGTTTAAGGCGGTACTAATCGGCTTAGCTGGCGATGTATTTAACAGCTCTAAGTAAAGAAGGTCCGTCGTCCATTGCAGCACTGCGCCATCTTTACCCGGAGAATATAACTGCCTCGACCCCTTGTCATAGGCCAGGCGTGCCACCCCAACTTCTGCCTTGTGACCCTCCATCACCTCCAGCAAGACTTCATACTTTTGTTCAGGTGCTACTTTCCACAGCCTCAAGGAATGATCCATGCTAGCGGTGACTAGCCGCTCTATAGCAAATTGATCTTGCACCCAAGCCAGACTGAAAATTAGGTTTTCGTGCCCGCTAATGAAACTGTGCAATAGTTTGCCTTGCTGCCAGTCCCAGATAAAGACCTGCTGACCTGCAGCAGTCGCCAACAGCTTGCCGTCATTTGAGAAACTCATCCCTAATACGGGCTTGGTATGTAGCAGTGGTGATAAAACTTCGGCTTCCTGCTCTGTATTTGCTCGCCAAAAACGCACCGACCCATCGTGAGAGGCACTGACGACCAGCCCGTTAGGTGCAAAGGTCAGACCGCCTTCTGAAATTTGCGACTGATGAGACTGCCCCGTCCATAATAAGCGCAGTGTTTCACCCACCTCAAAGTAACGCACGCGACCAATGCTACCGGTATACCCCACGGCAATATGCTTGCCATCAGGGCTAAAGGCGACCGCTTTAGCCGCACCCGAATCCGACTGCATCGCATACACCTCAGGCGCGCTGGACACATCCAACCATCGCCATCGCAAAATTTGACCGGCATCATCAACCGTGACAAACCCCTGACCATTAGGGTTCATTGCAATGTCTTGAATGTGTGCTTTTGATGCTGTCTGCAGGCGGTATAGAGGCGCCTTTTGATCTTGGATATACACATAAACCCAGCCCTTTTCACCCACCCCAACCAAGGCATTTTTCTTTGCATCCAGCGCGATGGCGTGCAGTGGTACATCAGCGGTATCGAACCGATAGCTTGGCGAAACCCCAGTAATGGCAAGCTTTCTCAGCATCAGCTTTAGTTTGTAACTAATCTCAGGCGAGGAGGAGCCTTGCAGGTTTGAGACATCTAACAGAACTTTTCGGGCCTCCCAGAAGCGGCCACCGTCGATATACAAGCGCGCTTGGGTCATAAAGGCCTCAAATATCTTCTTGTCATACGCATCACTATAGACACTTGAAGCCACAGAACCAACATGATGATCCCCGCCTATTGTTCCACTGGCTGAGGGTATGGACGCTCTTAAAGGTGCCTCTTTAGCTTGGTAACGTAAATCTTTGTTTTCAACGATGAGCTGTTGTTGGGTCACCTGTTTTTGAGTAAGCGCTTGCTTGGTCACAACCAACTGCTCTTGACTATTTGCCGCGGCTAACCAGCCCGTCACCGCCGCACCAACAGCAATAACAAACCCAAGCAGCACACTAATAAAGGTTCGACGATTGCGCAATTTTACCTGTGCTTGCTGCGCCCCAAGTTCGGCCTGCTTGGCATCGACACTTTTATCTAATAATGACATCACCGCATCAAAATGTTCACCGTAACGGCGCGACCACAGGGCGGTTGGTTTTTGTGTTTCGCGCCAGTGCAGCGCAATTTCCAAATCAGGCGAGGAGAGCAGCGCCGCTTCACCTTGCTCATGACGCAGCGCAGTTCCTTCTAAGCGCTGGTATAGCTGCGATTGATCCGCCTCTAAATCGACCCACTGCCTTAATCGCAGCCATTGCCGTATTAAACTTTCATGCGTAATGTCGACGACTGTTTCATCGGTTAATTCAACCGAGGCAGGTGGCATTAAAAAATGTCGTCCACCGGCTCTAAAAACATTAATCACACGCAGCATACGCGCTCTATCTGCGCCCGGAAGATTTAACGTTTCAGAGAACTTGATGGGCCGGCGAATGCTGTGGCCTTCCGGTGTTTTTTCTGTCAATAATCGAAACAGCTGTTCCGCAAGATTTTCTAAATCATCATCCAGATCGGCCCATGCCTCATCGAGATGATCATTGAGCATCGTTTGCAAGCCACCTGTGGACTCGTATTCTTGCAAGGTCAATTGATGGTTATCGTCGGTATCCCATAGGCGCATCAGTGCGTGCTGCAAAAGCGGCAGCTGATCCATCGATTGACCCGCATCGTTTAACAAACGGTTAACTAACTCAGGACTTACTTCCCCTCCAAATACTCTAGCAGGGAAGGCAATCGCCTCTGATAACTGATCACGGTCTAAACTAGGCGTCAGGTACAAGCCCTGATTAATTGCCTCTGGCAAACCATTAAAAGCGACACAGTTTCCAAGAAACTCCGAGCGCATGGTGATAGCCGTATAAATCGAAGGGTGCTTGCTTGCAGCTAAAATGAGACTAACAAATTCAGCGGCCTCATTGCTTGCATGGCGCTGGTAGCGAAACACCTCTTCAAACTGATCGACAAGCAGCAACAGAGTATTGCCTTCAGGAAGCTGCAAATCCTTTAATAACTCATGCAGGCTCTGCGGGCCCCGCTGTAAACTGGCTTGTAAAAAAAACTGAGCTTCTTGCTTCCATTTGGTCTTAGCTTGCGCATCGTCTGCCTCAGCATCTGGAAACCACTGTCGATAATGCTCAGCAAACGTAGCGTCGGCTAACAATGACTGCGCTAACGCTAAAAAGGGTGACCCACCAGGCCTCATATCCGCCACTAACCAGTTTGCACCGGCCTGACACATAAACCCACTATCGAGCGCCGAAAGTACACCGGTGCGCACCAGTGAAGATTTACCGCAGCCAGAAGGGCCGAGTACCGCTAGAAAATGACTGTTTTGAAGTTTTTCTAAAATCTCGTCAATCTGCCGCTCACGGCCAAAAAATATATCGATCTCATCACGCCAAAAAGCGCGTAGACCCGGATAAGGACGCTGGCTCATAAAGTAGCCTCCAAGAAGGCTTCCACACACTCAGCGGGGAACGGCACGTCATCAGCGCAGCGCAGCACATGCAAATTTTTTGCCATGGCACTTAGACTATCATCCTGATTTTTGTATGAGATACAGACCGCTGTGGGAAGAGGTTTGTCTCGTTGCGAGCGCATACGCCAACTCTGCATCAAAAACTGACGAATCTGAGTGATGGGACTGCTGTCGTAAAGCAGTAGCAGCGAATCACAATAGCGCATGTTCTGCTCCATATCTCTGCGAATATCAGCAGGCTTACTTCGCTCATTAGGCGTTACGGGCAACAAACAAAAATGTCCATGCGCAGTCAGTTGCTTTGACACTCTTTCTGCAAGCGCCCTATCCTCATTCCCCACGTTAATAAAAATAATTTGCTGCTCAGCTTTTCTTGCAGGCTCCTGATCAACTAAAGGCTCTGGAGGAAATAATTTTTTTAATAAATATTGCTGGAAGTTGACCAAGTCTGACGCCATTACGTGCTTTCCACGCAGCAACTCGACTTGGTCTTGATCGCTCACGGCGTCAACTTTTAGTGTCGCAGCGCGCCATTGTATAATTTCAATATCCGCTTGTTTTGCAATCTGAAACTGTGCGTTGACAAGCCCCATATTGCCGCTGCCATCTAACAGCTGGATAAAGCACTGACTGCGCGCTAAATCGGACTCCATTTCTTGCTGAAAGGTGCTGTAATTAATCCGGTTACTAATCGGCAACACGTCAATATGGTGTTGATTGAGCACTCTGATAAAGTCGCTGCGCTCTAACTGAAGCGTATCGGGCACAGGTGCTACATAGACGCTAACAGTAGAAATATTGGTTGTCGCTTGTGGCGGCGTGAACAGGAAATTTTGTGGCTTAGGGGCAGCGACATCATTGATAGTAGGAGGGCTTGTGCGCTGGCGGATCTGCTTTAATTTTCGAACCAATTGAATCGCCATATCCTCGACCTGACGAAAATAATCCGCTCTGTAGTTAGCCATGGCAGGCGTGCCTAGCGTCCTGACAACATCACTTTGCTGCTTGTCTGCCAACCAAAATGCGTACCCTTTTAAATCAGCAAGTACTGGCGGACGCTCGCTTTCAGCAAGTTTATCGCGTTCAACAACAAATACACGTCCTGAGTCTAACCCCCTTTCTTTAACAAAGGTCGCCAGCTCATCTAGACACCATGTTGAGGACACATAGCCAGGTGATAATACCAATACAATAATTTCTGAGGCGCGTACCGTATCGAGAATTTCAGGAGTGACCGACACATTACCCGGCAAATCGGGGTCGCGCCATAAAGTATATTTTTCACGCCGCCCCAGCTTTTGTCTTAAGTAAACCTCCAGTGTTGCAATTAACTGAGTAACCCAACCGTCGGTCTCTCCGGGAAGAAGCTCATTATCCACGTGTGCATAACTGACAAAAATGTCGTGAGGGTTGCTCATTGGGGCTCCACGAACAGCTTAAATTTTATTGGGGGTAACCCTTAACATAGACCATCTTAAGAGGGATAACCAGTAAAGCTTAAACAACGCCTACTAGTGACTAATTAATGTGGCAATCTCTTGAGGCAACGTCAGCACTAAGCGCCCACCAACTTGCGTACTCAACAGTTGATAAGTACTAACGATTTCAGTATCAGGAATGTCTAATCGCGCATCGATATATTCGCCATAAAGTGTGTCGGCCACGGCCAGCTTAAGCCCCAGCAAAGCGGACTCAACGTGACTGGTGTCTGAGTACGCATAGCGTATCCAAAGCGGGAGCGTCGGCGTCACTGTTTTGATATCAGCACGATCCAAACACTGCGCTACCGCGCCGCCATAGGCCCGCATTAAACCGCCTACGCCAAGTTTAGTTCCACCAAAATAGCGGGTTACCACCACTAAACAATCAAATATTGCTCGGCCTTGAAGCTGATTTAACATCGGGCGTCCCGCTGAGCCGCCAGGCTCACCGTCATCGCTAAATTTCAATCGCTCAGGCTGCTTTAAGATATAGGCCCAGCAATGGTGACCGGCGTCAGGTGCCTGCGTTCTGACAACCTCGATAAGACTGGAGATCTCAGCTTCATTAGACACCGGTGCGGCCGTTGCGATAAAACGCGAATGTTTTATCGGCTCGATTTCAAACGTAACAGCCGTGGATAATGTTTGATAGGGTTGACGCAGTATTAGCAAGCTTTAGTCCATCGTCTTCATTTAAAGCCTAAATACTGCATCAATCCTATCGGTTTTGCCAATGCATCGCGTTTTAGTGCAGCGTTGCGTGATATTTTGCTGTCCCTAAGGCGCGTATCATCATCTCACGCCCGTACGGGCCTACGATACGACTCCAAATACTCAGTGAAGCATGATGTAACGGAAACGCCTCATTCAAAAATGTCTCGCCACAAAAATATTGCCACTCCGGCGATTGTTTCCACTTGGCCATGACATCAAAATAAGAAAGGTTATCGATCGACTGTAAATACAAAAGGCCAAGGATTAGCCTTGAGGGAGGTGCGCTCTCACCTTTAAAAAGATGCCCTAATTCGTCATCTAAGTATTTCCAGTTAACGAGCCTTTCAAGCTGGCAAACCTTATTGTCAGGCTGAACCAAGTTTTCTAATAGGATTGTTGAGCATGAGATTGTTGGGTTTTGAGGGGGTTGTACTGCAGAGTGCTTCATGATTTTTATACCAGTTGCAGGAAAAAAGGGCCTGACATATCAGAGCCATTTAGTCGGTATAAGGATTTGGCTAGCGCTATCATTCACACAGCCCTCGCCGCTGCGTGATTATATGTGTTGCTGACAAATGTTGTTATTTCTTCCGACCTCACTATCAATAGACGTATGAAAATCAAAATCCTGAGGGGGTCGGTGAAAAAATATTATTTTATTTTTGTTTTTGCCAGTCTCTGGCGACTCTGAAGCCATAGAGATTGCTTCGATCACGATCGCCACCTGGGCTGCGAATTGCTGAGCGAATGCTATTGACGTTGCCATCCCAAGCTCCCCCACGCCGGACTCGAGCACTGGACTTGTCGCAGTCGCTTTCCCAAGCACTCCCGTCACTTGGCGCGTTATCGTAAGTTTCATGCCAACAATCCTGCACCCATTCCCAGAGATTGCCCGACGTATCTTGTACCGAAAATTCATTGGCCGGAAAATGGCCTACCGGCGCCGCAAACGCCCAATTGTCTTGTCCGCCAATACCACTGTAGTTGGCCTGATTATGACTTGCCACTGACCCCCAATAATAAGCTGTCGATACACGACCTCTCGCGGCATACTCCCACTCAGCCTCGGTAGGCAGGCGAAAAGGCGTGTTAGTTTCTTTGCTCAGCCAAGCCACATAAGCCTGCGCATCGTGCCAACTGACACAAGCCACGGGATAACCCTCGTTTTGCTCATACCCCGGATTACGCCAGCTGAATGTTTTATTCATAACAAAAGGGTGGCCCGGTGCGATAAGGTCTCGATGCACACAGCCCTTTCCCTCTTTTTCAGCATCGGTTAAGTAACCCGTACTGTCTGTGAATTTTTTAAATTGTCCAACGGTGACTTCATGCTGCGATATTTCAAACGTGCCCACAGTGACAGGGTGAGAGGGGAACTCATTGGGCCGACAACCACCCGGTACATCATCCCACCCCTTTTCACAGCCAAGGCTAAACGTTCCACCGGCTATTAACAGCATATTTGGATACGGCTTAGGCATTTCATAAAGCTTTGCAGGACGATAATCTGAATGGTTTAAACCGCTGTCGACAATGCGCTCTGGCGCCTTTGGCGCATCAGGCCCTTTTAACAACCCTAAAAACAATACCGCAACAGAGAGGCCTCCAATTAACATCCCTACCCCATAGGTTTTTAAAAACTCGACCCCCGTATTTTTCCCCCGCCGGTGAATCTCTTTACTGGCATTTTGAAAAATAACCCGAGCCTCTTCTTCTGAAAACGTACTTAAGTCATCTGCCTCGACAATCTCATTAACCGCAATAGCCTCATCCCTCGCAATTAAATACTGTCGAATGGTTTCAGCGCTAACCGGCTGCCCCTGATCATCGTGAACAACAATCTCACCATGCAAGGCTTTACGCCACTGCTCTTCGTCGCCTTTAAGAATTAGGGTTTGTTGCGAATCTTCATTTGACATAGTTTTTTCTCAGCAACACTCACTCATGAGATTTCTCAAGCGATTCTTAAGCAGGGAGATGCGCCGACCAATAGCATCAACGGTCCTCTTCGAACGTTTTGATATTTCAAGATAGCTCAAACCAAATGCGTACTGCGTGTAGATGGCAATATCAGCCTTGCCCGTCTCCTGCGCTTCGATTCTATCAAACACTTTTTGCAAACAATCCATCTGATCCATTACCGCAACGCCGGTACTTTCATGCAGAGGCGGCATGGGGCCTGTCGTTGTGGCATCGGTTTCAGGGTCACCCGAGCCTTTGAACACTGCTAAGTGCTTGGTTTGTTTTCGAACATGGTTAATACATTGGTTTCGCACAACCGCATAAACCCAAGACCTTGTGCAGTTATCACGAACGCTGCTGCCACTGCACAGCAGCGTTATTGCAACTTCTTGCCGAATATCTTGGCGCTCATGGAAGCTTAAATTACAGTAACGCTTGGCAAAATGACGGACATAGCGATCCACCAAACTCAACATTGCTGCGCCATTGTCATTATTTTGATCAAGGAGATGGCACAACATTTGAGTACAGTCGTTACTACCACTGTCCACCGGCATTTTATCCATTACTGCTTTCCCTACAAAACAGAATTTTACTTACACTTTACATATCATAGAGTACAGTATTTCTCTACCCGAAATATGGCGAATTATAGTTTTCATATGAAAACTAATCGGCGCTATTTGGCGTAAATTAGATGATTGATTCAAAAAGTATTAATTTTGCGGCGACTATCAAATAGAAAAAAACCTCGGTTAGTTGCTGCGTAGCCCCTAAACAGTCCCCCGTGTAACCTCCAATTCGCCTCTTATAGGCACCCCCTAAAACCCAAGTAAATGCCACTAACAAAGGTATCGCTAAAGTAAATTTTAACGGTGCAATGGCGATCAAAACCGCCGCAAGGGGCAACACACTCCACAGCATCTCTAAATTACTCAGTTTTAACGAAGTCACTGATTTCGACTTACTAGTGCTCGCGGCTGAAACATAATCATAAAACTGCATTGTAAAAGAGGCCATCAAGCGACTCGCCGAATGACCAACAACCAGTGCCAACATCATTAGCGTTATCGATACCTGCTGTAACTCCCAAAGCACTATAAATTTCAAACTAACGATTATTATCAGGCTCATGGCGCCATAGGTACCCAATCGGCTATCTTTCATAATGGATAAGATTTGTGCCTTTTCCCAGCCCCCCCCGAAACCATCAGCACAGTCAGCTAAACCGTCTTCGTGAAATGCACCTGTCATATAAACTGTGATACCCATCGACAAAATAATACTGACAGACGCTGGCAGCAATAAATGCATCAAGTAAAAAGTGCTCGCAGCAACGGCTCCAATTAAGAGACCAATGAGTGCTAGGTATTTTCTAGATTTATTTAAATTTTCCGCACTATATTTCACCCAAGTGGGGCATGGTATACGGGTATAAAACGACAATCCTGAAAAAAAATAACTCAATTCCTGACGTATTCGGTCAGACATAAGGCATATCCATGGCTCCAAATACGTCAGTTTAGTCGGCTTTTATTTTGATTGCAGCTGCATTTTTTTACCGAAAAAATAGACTCCCCCTGTATAATCTTCTGCTACTAACAACCGATAAGAAATCTAATCGTCATGACTGAAAATACGCGACCGCTGAACTTCGTTGAAAAAATTGTTAAAGAAGACCTTGAAAACAACGTCGTTCAGTCAGTCCAAACACGGTTTCCACCTGAGCCTAATGGGTATTTGCACATTGGCCACGCAAAATCCATTTGCCTAAACTTTGGCATTGCAGAGACATTTGGGGGTCAGTGCAATCTACGGTTTGACGATACCAACCCTGAAAAAGAGGATATAGAGTACGTCGAGGCGATCAAGGAAGATATCCGCTGGCTCGGTTTCAGCTGGTCTGGCGAGGTTAAATTTACCTCAAACTATTTTGATCAATTGCATGCTTGGGCAATCGAACTTATTGAAAATGGTAAGGCGTATGTCGATGATTTAGATAAAGATCAGGCGCGCGCCTCTCGCGGTACGCTTAAAGAGGCTGGTACCAACAGCCCTTATCGCGACCGCAGTGTTGAGGAAAACCTCGAATTATTTGAGAAAATGCGCCTCGGTGAGTTTGACGAAGGTGCCTGCAGCCTGCGCATTAAAGGCGATATGGCCTCACCCAATATGCACATGCGCGATCCGATTATCTATCGAATTCGCAAAGCCCATCATCATCAGACAGGCGACAAGTGGTGCATCTACCCATCCTATGACTATGCGCACGGCCAAGGTGATGCCATTGAAGGGGTCACACACTCAATTTGCACCTTAGAATTTGAAGAGCATCGCCCACTATACAACTGGTTTATCGATAATTTATCTGTGCCGTCCAAACCGGTGCAGTATGAATTTTCGCGCCTTAACGTCAATTTCACTGTGACCAGTAAGCGCAAACTAAAACAGCTAGTTGATGATGGCATTGTTGATGCGTGGAATGACCCAAGGATGCCAACCATTTCAGGGATGCGCAGGCGCGGCTATACACCAGAAGCCATTCGCGAGTTTATCGACAAAGCCGGGGTATCGCGCAACAAGGGCATTACCGATGTTGGCACGCTAGAATTTGCCATTCGTGAAGACCTCAACAACAATGCAACCCGTGCCATGTGTGTGCTGCACCCATTAAAGGTCACGCTAACCAATTACCCCAAAGACAAGACCGAGCTGCTAACCACGGCAGGGCACCCAAGCCGCGACGATTTAGGCACACGTGAACTCCCTTTTTCAAACACTTTGCTAATTGATCAGGATGACTTTCGCGAAGAAGCTAACAAGCAATATAAGCGATTGGTCATTGGTAAGCGGGTACGATTGCGCAATGCCTACGTCATTGAAGCGGACGAGGCGATAAAGGATGCCGATGGCACTATTATCGAAGTCAAAGCCCGAATTATTGAAGGCACGTTAGGTCACAACCCTGAAGATGGAATCAAGCCGAAAGGCGTTATCCATTGGGTGGATGCGACTGATAACGTTGAGTGCGAAGTGCGTCTTTATGATCGCCTGTTTAACGACCCTGCACCGGACGCGGGTGGTAAAGACCACATGCAGTCGCTTAACCCTGATAGCTTAAAGATTTTAAGCGGCTGTAAAGGAGAGAAAGGGCTGGTTGGAACTGACAAGGAAACGCGATTCCAGTTTGAACGAGAAGGCTATTTTGTGCAAGATTCTCGTTACAGCCAATCTGACAAACTTATTTACAATCGCGTGATTAGTCTTCGCGATACCTGGGGAAAATAGGAAACGCTATGTTAGTTGTATTTACCAATAAAAGTGGTGGCACGGTCGACATGTTCGAAAAGGCAGCGCTCAATCTTATTAAGCTGATGGGGCGAAGAGAAGCCGTTCCTAGCGCTATTTCAGCGCAAGAACTGCCCGAGGCACTCGACACGCTACAGCGCGCACTGATCGAGATTGAACAAATTGAGAAAGCCGTACAAGCCGAACCAGAAAGCGATGATGATGAAGAGGAAGAGGATAAGCCGCAGCCCATTGCGATGGGTGCTCGCGCATTTCCGCTAATTGAATTGATTCAGCAAACAATCAAAGATGGCTCCTACCTCATGTGGGACTACAAATAAATAAGAGTAATTATGAGCAGTCCAGCGACACTCCCGCGCGTTAAAATTTATGCTACCGGCGGAACCATTGCTGGTGCGTCTAAAAGCAACACCGACACCCTGTTTTATCAAGCGGGCAGTATCGGCATTCAAGGGCTACTCGACGCCGTTCCAGAAATTCACAGTTTGGCAGACATTTCAGGCGAGCAGTTTCTTAACGTCGGTAGTCATGAGGTTCGTTCATGCGACCTGCTAAAGCTTACTAAACTCATTCAAGCGCAATTGGATGATGACCTAGCAGACGGTATTGTCGTTACACATGGCACAGACACGCTTGAGGAGACGGCTTTTTTTATTGATATCACCATAAAATCAACCAAGCCTGTCATTGTGGTTGGCGCGATGCGCCCGGCAACTGCTCTTAGTGCTGACGGGCCACTTAATTTACTTCAGGCAGCAGCGTTGGCGGCAAGCCCTCAGTCTGCACAGCGTGGCTGCATGATTGTATTAAATGACAGAATTCAATCGGCCTATTACACCTCTAAAACACACGCTAATGCCTTAGATACATTTAGGGCAAGTGAGCAAGGCTCCCTTGGTTTTTTTCAAAACTCGACACCCCACTTTTACTTTTCAGCGGCAACTCCAACTAACAAGCCCTATTTTGACCTGAGCGACATTAATGAGTTACCTATCGTCGACATTGTTTACAGTCATCAAGATGCCAGTGACGACTTACTTCAGGCCTCCATCGACCGTGGGGCTAAAGGTATCGTGATAGCAGCCTCTGGAAATGGCTGGGCATCCCCTGCCTTGGAGTTGGCCGCACTAAAGCTCACCAAACAAGGCTACCCCATCGTCTTTTCAACCCGAACAGGCAATGGCTTTGCTAACAAACCCGTCGAACAGGGCATTGGGGCTGGCCTTATAAATGCTCAAAAATCCCGATTAGTCTTAATGCTTGCACTCGCCAGCGGTTTTTCTATTGAGCAAATCACGCAGTGCTTTAACGCAAATTAATAACACCCATAAAAAAGCCCGACATTGATTTGCAATGCCGAGCTTAATTGAGTCGAAATAAGACGATTAGAAATCGTAACTTATACCGAACATGATCTTCATATCAGATGCTTTGTCATTATCTACGATGGGAGAGTCTAGAATCTCATCATCATACCAAGTCTTTCGCAAACTGTGCGTTAGCGCCCAGTGTTTATTAAGTGGATATTCTGCACTATAACCTAAGAAATAGTTATTAGTGCCACCTGCTACACTGTACTCATCTCTTACTGTCTCACCGCTAACCACTGTCTCATTAGGATTAACACCGAAATAATAATTAGATACTCTCTTACTCCAGTACTCCACTCCAAGCTCTGGGTACAGTCGAACCTTTGAGGAGCCTAATGGTAGCAAAGTGGTATACATTAAACTGCCATCAAACCCATCACTTTTCCCCGTTACGTCATAAGCACCCGATACAATGAAAGTTCCTATCGGTGTACGACTGCGCAATTTCAAACCTAGGGTAAATGACGAATCGCGATCTTTCATCCCGCGAAGCGCAGTTGAGTCATCCGCGTCATAGCCTTGATTAAATACACCAAAGCGTGGGCGTAATACAAACTTAAGTGGGCCTTGGTAGGCGTTAGCCACACCGATGCCTACGCCGTTTTTATCTTTCACGACAGGGCCAAGGTTGATGCGAGGAACCAGACTGTAGTCTGTCGTCGCATCAATCCCCTTGAATATAGGCTTGTTATAGCTAAAACTTAGCGATGCGCCCAGCTTAACTTTGTTAATCCGAGTTTTAATCGGCTCGTCCTGCGCTGACACTAGCACCGGAACCAAGCAGATTGCGCACAGTAGAGGTGTATAATTTTTCATGATTGTGACATCATTTTTTGGATATTACCCCTATCATAGCACAACAAAATCGGCAAGTTACGCGCACATTACAAACCATTTGGTGTATTGCTATCGTATTTAGTTTATTAGCTCAGCTAACGCTTTAGCATATTGATGCGATTTTTCAGTCAATGCATTAACGTTATTCCCTGACATCGCTGGCGCTACCGAACTATCAAAGACCATTGCTTTCGCGCCAATGGCATTAATCTTCTGGATCAGCTTTTTCATGTTTGCCTTGTATGTTTCAACACTAACACCCTGATAGTAATCATTTGTACCAGCAATTAACCAAACCACATCGGGATTCGCAGTAGCTACCTGACTGTCAAAACGCGCCAATAGATTAGCCGTTGTATTCCCGCCAATTCCTTTATTCACAATCCGAGCATTGTTAAGCTTCTCAGTCAGTCGCTCCTTAACACCAGGCGAGGAGAACCAACTATCACCTAACAAAACGTGCTTACCCGAATTTAATGCTGAAAAATCGTTATTTCGCAAAGCAAAGTCAGCTAAAGAACGAAAACCAATCGTATTTGGATGCGAACCATCGCGATAAAAAGTCCAAATTTCGGACCATTTTGCGATAGGTGCAGGTAAGGAGGTTCTAAGATTCACATTGTTTCCACCACTATTACTGGTGGCAACCGTATAATATTGGCCATCTGTAGAACGATAGGTAATCAACTGGCTATCTTTAAGGGTAAAACCACCGCTTACTTTAAGCTGCGAACTGCCAGCTGAGGCAGATTGAGTCACCTTCATGCTCTGAGTGCCACCCACTTCTCCCCAAACAAAACGCTGATTTTTCAAAAAATCAACATGCATCGGAATCCTGACGGCATCTGCAATGATACCAGTATCGCTATTGTCTGTTGAGCTGCCGTCAGTGATTGTTATTTTCACCTGCGTGCTATTTTTTCTTCCTCTTGCATCTTCGAAGTTATACCAAAAAGAATCCTCTCCAAGGTAGTTGGATTTGGGAGTATATAAAACACTATCGCCTCGAATCGACGCTCTTCCACCCTTTTTTGTCCAATCGTTGACCGTTGTGAGGCTTAATCGATCTCCTCTATCATTGTCTAACACAGGAACCGTAATCGCCACATTCTTCGTCGTTGTCACGGTATCGACATTGGCTGAAGGCCAACCGGAGTAATCAGCTGCGTCCGAATCGGTCGTCGTGTCGTTATTATTAAAAGCAATCACTTTTAGAAATACCTGAGTGGCGTTGCTTCGTCCTAGGTTGTCTTCAAAGGAATACCAAAAGGAGTCGTCACCCGTAAACCCACTCGCTGGCGTATAGTAAATGGCCGTACGATCACTGTTCATCTGTACTGAACCCAAAGATACGGTCGTTGTGTTTACATCCCGAAGACGTAGATTATCTCCTCGATCATTATCAAGTATTGGAATGTAGACGCGTTGGTTAACATTGACAGTCACATTATCAGCCACACCCGTTGGCCAGGGGCTACTATGGGCGCTCTGTATTAGGCCAACGCTTATCGCGACGGCCACAAGGCTTTTATAGATTTTCATTATTTAATCCTTTAAATTATGCGTAGTGAAAGCAGAGAAATGCTCTGTTTTCTTTTATGTTAGTAGTGTTTTAATACTATCGAGTAACACCGCTTGTCGTCGCCATTGCACCTATCAAGGGCACAGATATCAAGACCAATGGAAGGCTTGCCTACTTTATCTTCGCTTGAGTGAAACCCTGCTGTTCGCTACTATTGCAGATAATAATCTACATCAATTTAAAAGGATAAAAGATGACCTCAGCACGTCACATAATAGCGATTGATCAAGGGACAACCAGTACCCGCTCGGTACTATTTGACGATAAAGGAAAGCCGCTGTTTACTGCGCAAACTGAATTCACACAGTTTTTTCCTCATGACGGTTGGGTCGAACATGACCCTGAAGAAATCTGGCAGACTGTGCTGAGTACCTGCCGGGAGGTCGTTACAGAAAGTAAAAAACGCGGTGGTAGCATCGCTGGACTAGGCATTACCAACCAACGTGAGACCAGTTTAATCTGGAATCGCACTACCGGAGAGGTAGTATATAATGCAATCGTCTGGCAAGACCGACGTACTTCAGACTTTTGTAACCAACTAAAAGAAGATGGCTATGAGCCATTGATCACCCAAAAAACGGGCCTACTTCTAGACCCTTATTTCTCAGCCAGCAAAATTGCTTGGATGCTTGACCAAAACAGCAACATTAGAGCGCAAGCTGAAAAAGGTGAACTCGCGTTTGGAACCATTGACAGTTTTCTGCTTTGGAAACTCACTGATGGCAAGGTACATGCAACCGATGCAACCAATGCCTCACGCACCATGCTTTATAATATCCATGAGAACCAGTGGGACGAAGAGCTGCTGACCCTATTTAAAATACCGGCCTCCCTCCTGCCTGAAGTGCGGGACTGCGCCAGTGATTTTGGACAAACAGATACTGCCCTGTTTGGTGAAGCCATAGAAATTGCGGGCATCGCAGGGGACCAGCACGCGGCCAGCATCGGCCAAGCGTGCTTTGAACCCGGCATGATAAAAAGCACTTACGGCACGGGGTGTTTTGTAATGGTCAATACAGGTGACAAGGCCATCACTTCCGAGCACCGCTTACTCACTACTATCGCCTATCGCCTAAAGGGCAAAACGACCTATGCGATTGAAGGCTCCATTTTCAATGCCGGAACTGCAGTCCAATGGTTGCGCGACGGCTTAGGCATCATCAAATCGGCCAGCGAAACGCAAGCCATCGCCTCATCACTTACTGACAACCATGGCGTGTATCTCGTCCCAGCTTTCACAGGACTGGGGGCTCCCTATTGGGACGCTGAAGCCCGTGGTGCACTGTATGGCCTGACTCGAAATACTGGCCCCGCCCAAATTGTGCGGGCGACCCTTGAATCCATTTGCTACCAAACTAATGACTTGTTTAAGGCCATGGCAGAGGACGGCGTGCAACCTGGGGTGATACGGGTCGATGGTGGGATGGTTAACAACGACTGGCTGGTCCAGCAGCTGTCTGACACGCTCAATTTGATCGTGCAGCGCCCAGTGGTGACAGAAACCACGGCACTAGGCGCCGCGTATCTTGCAGGGCTTCAAACCGGCGTGTTTGAATCGCTTAGTGATTTGACCGAATACTGGCAACGCGACGCAGAGTTTGAACCCAAAATGGACGATGCCAAACGCGAAGCGCTACTTAAAGGCTGGGAAAAGGCGGTTAAACGCACCTTGCTTTAGTCACTAGTCCACTTAAACATCCATGCGCCTAAGACAATAAACACCAGTCCCATCGCTAGCAATATGCCTATGTGATGGGATACACCGACCAGCGACTGCCCATCGATCATAATGCTTCTGGCAGCTTTAAGCATATGGGTTAGTGGGGAGATGTCAGCAATTTTTTGCAAAATAGGATGTGCGCCCTCCATTGAAAACCACACGCCCGATAACAACATCATAGGCCAAGTTAGCATATTCAATAACCCGCCAGCTAACTCTTCGCTAGTGACTCTCGAGGCAACCAGCAACCCTAATGCCAACAGGCTAAAAGTCCCTGTGATCAATACGATTAACAGGTCTAAATAACGCCCCTCAACCCGAAAATCCATAAAGAAGTTAGTGCCAGAAAAAACGACAACCGTGGTTACAACCACAATTAACAAACGTGAAAGAATCTGTGCAATTAAAAACTCGGTGGAGCTCAAGGGCGTTGCACTTACGCGTTTTAAGTAGCCACTTTTACGGTAGCGCACGATCACATAACCGACACCAAATAAGCAACCGAACATTATATTCATACCCAAAATGCCAGGCACCACCCAATCTACATAACGAATCTCTTTGCCTGTCACCGCCTGCTTAGTAATCTCAGGGCCAGCACTTGCGGTTAGTAGCTGCTGCATGAAGTAGCCACCCACAGCGTCGCTATTGACCCAGTAATTATTCTCGCCGGTGCGTAAATCGAGCAACATATCGACTTGATGACGCGAGACTTTAGCAATGGTTTCTTGCTGGTCTTCAACACCGTAAAAGGTGACATATTGTGTCTTGAGAATTGGGTGCAATATGGTGGCTGGTTGCACATTAGCAGCAAGGTCATCTGCCATTACAGCAACTTTGTACTGGCTCTTGTTTTCACCACCAAACGCGAACGCAAGCCCCACAACTAATAGCACAGGTAAAATAAGATTCCATGCAAGGGAGGATCTATCACGCATAAACTCAAGATTTCGCGCGTGTAGCATCGCTAAAATTCGCTTCATCATGCGCGCAACTCCTTACCGGTAAGCTCTATAAATAAATCCTCTAGTGTCCGAGCTCGCACCTGCAACCCACTTAACGATACTTGGCAGCTTAGTAAATCGGCCAATGTAGCATTTACATCGGAGGTAATAATTTGCACGACAGGCTGCACCTTTTCTAAGATACGATATTCAATTTTTGCAGCGGCCTGAGTGTTAAAGTCAGCCTGCGGCAGCTCAATGATGACATCTTGAAAATGCTCAGCCAACAATTTATCGGGTGAGCCCTGAGCAATAATCTTGCCATGATCGACAATGACAATTTCATCACACAGATTATAAGCTTCTTCCATATAATGCGTTGTTAGTAACACAGTCTTATTACGCGCCTTTATCTTGTTAACCAGATCCCAAAAATTGAGGCGCGCTTGAGGGTCGAGTCCAGTCGTAGGTTCGTCTAAAAATACAATATCGGGGTCATTAACCAGTGCAATCGCAAGCAGCAACCGCTGCCGTTGCCCACCTGATAGTTTGCTTGCATCGCGGTTAAGAAAGTTTTGCAAAGCACATACTTCAATTAGCTCATCATAGGGCAAACCTTGCGGATAAAAACTCCCAAATAGTTTCAACTGTTCGGCAACCGTCAAAAAATCTTGCAGTGCTGTTGACTGAAACTGAATCCCTGCTCGCTCCCGAAACGTCGGGCCAAGCGGCTCGCCACGATAAAGTATCTCGCCGCTAGTAGGTTTGCTAATCCCTTCCATAACTTCGATGGTCGTGGTTTTCCCCGCACCGTTTGGACCAAGCAGACCAAAACACGCGCCCTCCTTTACGGTAAAACTGACCCCATTAACCGCCTTCACATCTTTATAGTGCTTGTGAAGATCACGCACTTGTAAGATTTCAGTCATTAGATAGCACGCAACAGTTCAGTGGCTCTATCTAGCGTTGCATCGCTCTTAGCAAAACAAAACCGCAGCACTGTTTGCTCTGGCGGATGTTGATAAAACACTGATATGGGAATTGATGCGATACCTTCTTCAATCGTCAGTTTGTGCGCTAACGCGGTATCTGGCAAATCACTAATGTCAGCGTAATCTACCATTTGGAAATACGTCCCCGCGCACGGTAATAACCGGAACCGTGAGCCCTCTAGCCCTGCTCTGAATCGGTCGCGTTTCACTTGATAAAAATCAGATAACTCCAAGTGATGATTGCTCTGCTCTAAAAACTCAGCCAGTGCGTATTGCATTGGCGATACGGTACAAAATGATACGTATTGGTGCACTTTTCGAAATTCGGCACTCATCTCTTTAGGCGCAACGCAATAAGCAATCTTCCACCCCGTTACATGGTAGGTCTTACCAAAGGAGGAAATCACAAAAGAACGCGCCGCTAAATCAGGATAGCGAAGCAGGCTTAAATGCTTCTCACCATCAAAAATAATGTGCTCGTATACTTCATCTGAAATTAGATAAATATCAAAGTCAGCAACGATTTGCTGCAACGCGTGAATATCGACAGTCGATAACGTTGTACCGGTCGGGTTGTGAGGGGAGTTAAGGACAATAGCGCGCGTATTGGCGTTAATGCTGTCTCTAACCTGTTGCCAATCTATTGCAAAATCAGGACTTTGCAGTGGGATATGAATCGTTTTACCACCGGCTAAGTCTATCGCTGGCTCGTAACAATCATAGGCCGGGTCAAACACGATGACCTCATCACCCAAATTAACAATTGTTGTGATCGCGGTGAATAAGGCATCTGTCGCGCCAGAGGTCACTGTCACCTCTAGATCTGCATCTACTTCAGCGTCGTATAACGCGCTGATTTTACCTGCAATGGCTTGTCGCAGCTCTGGCACACCGGTCATCGGAGCATACTGGTTATGACCAATATTCATGTGGTGGGAAACCCTATCCAGCAGGTCTTGTGGGCCATTGAAGTCAGGAAAACCCTGAGATAAATTCAATGCCTTATGTTCAGCGGCCAACTGAGACATAACGGTGAAGATAGTCGTTTTGACGTTAGGTAATTTCGAAATAATTGTCATTGAAAATATTCCTGCCGATAGTACCTGACAGTATAGAGAAAACCGACATGCATCTCTGCAAAAATTAAATTCTCAATGCACTACAATTAATCTAAGAAAACATTCACTAAGGCTTATATGGTTATTTTTCAACCGTATTAAAACAAAAATTGACCTATCTAACATAACACTAAATAATCATCCCCTATTTTGAACAACCTAATACTAAGTTAATTAATAATGAAAAAAACATCACACCACCTAAGACGTCGCGCAGCGCTTAGCCTTTGCGCCGCTCTCTCTATCGCTAGCACACAAACACATGCGCAAGTGACTACTGCCCATCCCGTTGCCTCACTGTCAACTTATGAGGCGCTAAATTCAATTAAGTGGGAAGTGGGCCTAGTGACGGCTGGCGCCATTTATTTGGGTATCGATAGCTGGGACTGGGGAAGCAGTAACTCGTTTAACTTTAACGACGAAGGCTGGTTTGGCTTAGACACAGGAAGTGCGGGTGCCGACAAACTTGGTCACATGTTCAGCTCGTATGCCATGAACGAATTTTTTAACAAGCGTCTCAATCAAAAAACGAACAACAAATATGCCGCTGCGCGCAGCAGCGCACTCTTTTCTAGTGCAATTATGCTCGGGGTTGAAGTATTTGACGGTTACTCAGATGATCACGGATTTTCTTATGAAGATTTCGTGCTCAACTCAGTAGGCATTGGTATTTCCTATCTAAAAAACACAGTACCAGGCTTAGATGAAAAGCTAGACCTCAGGGTGGAATACAACCCAACCGATGCTTACAACGATCATCCCATCACAGATTATTCAGGCTACACTTATCTGGCCGCACTCAAATTAGGCGGCTTTAATCGATTAAAATCGACGCCTTTAAAATACTTTGAGTTACAACTGGGCTATCACGCAGAAGGCTTTAAAAGCAATGAACAAGCCCAATTCCCAGAGGCAAAGACAGAGCTTTCATTTGGTATAGGCTTGGATTTATCTGAAGTTGTTTTTAAACCAATCAAAAGGCGATACAACAACGAAATTATTGAAACGGCTGACACATTTTTCAGATACTACCGACCAAAAGGGACTTACTTGTCCACAGTAATTGACGAAAGAATCGAACAGTAAATAAAAAACATCGGACATAAAAAAGGACAGCCTAAGCTGTCCTCTTTTGTTCTTTATATCGTGTTAACGATATTAGAAACGGTGACGCATACCAAGACCGTAAGAGGTAGAGTTGTTGTTTCCACCAGTGTCTACTACTTCAAAGATGAAGTCAGTGTTGCTGCCCACTACTTTCTTAGCACCAAACGAGATTTGCTTGTCGTCAGTTGCTGGACGGCCATCGTTCTCTGGGTCACTAGTCTCGAAACCACCATATAGAGATAGACCAGTACGTGTTGTGTACTGCATGTTAACGCCGTGCTCTGCATCGCCGCCTTTGTTCTTGTCGTAACGGAAACCAACGCTTACTGGTCCGATCTTGCCTGAAAGACCCATAGCCGTGTTATCAATAGCCGCGTTAGTATAACCAACACTTGCTGTTACAGGACCGAAAGTACCTGCTAGACCAATTGAACTCTCAGCTTCAGATGTTGCAGTTGAAGTGATTGTCTGCTCCCAAACGCCAGAATTACCAACCTGTGTAGCGGTGATACCTAATGCTGGATCTGTAGTGTCGATACCTACGAAAGAGGTAGATGAACCAGCTGTTACAACCTGTGGCACGTGAGAAACAGAAGTAGAGATCTTACCAAACGTCTTAGTATAAGAAATACCACGCTTAGCTGTACCAGTACATCCGCCTTTGTTGTGAGTCAACCAAACTTCGTAGCTTCCACCAGTTTGTACACGTGCACAACCGTTGTCGCCTAGGTGACCTAGTCGTACTTCACCAAAACCACCCATTGCGCCTACACGAAGCTCTTCAACAGATACATTTGAAGTTGTTGCGCCGCCTGCGATATCCATCTCTAGGTGACCGAAATATGTGATTCCGCCAACTTTTTCAGAAGCATCAACGTTGATTTCTGAACCATTCTCTCTGATTTCAGCTTTTGCGCCGCCAGTCTTAAAGTAACCAACACCGATGTCACCACTGATTTTTACGTCTGCCTGTGCCGCGAAAGGTACAGATGCCATTGCTACTGCAATTGCTAATGTTCTTAATTTCATAGTATTCCCCTACAATAAAAAATAAATCTTTAAGGTTTGTGAAGGTTATTAACGTGTAACAACCCTGTTAAGAAGTGAATTCTTGATATAAGACTATTATGCCTGTTGGTAAAAAGCAACAAAATTAATTAACCATCTGTCGCTAAGAACAGTACTGGCTACTATTGGTAATATCTTATACATAAAAATCTTCAATTAAGGCGATATTAAGATAGCTAGGTAACCAACTCAAGCAAAATTAACACTATGTGCAAAATACAGACAAACTAATGCCATCCTTGGAAAAAGTCATCAATGAGTAGTTCAATATTAAATTAGATTTCTTAGTTTAATTTACCAAAGCTCTCATTCTATTTGCATCGATTACTAAGATTCTTACTTACATAGACTCTTAGGTGTGGCGGTTAACCAACATACTGCTTACCGACTGAGGGGGTACGTAAAGATTCTGTAAAGGATGTAAAATAATTGGGCCTTTTGTCGGCGACCCCGCGCATTTATGGTTACAACACATCATATTTTTTAATCAACGCGGAGTTACAACATGATTAAGCAAATGCTTATTACCAGTATCGCAGCAGCAGGTCTTTTACTGTCAGTTCAAGCAACCGCGCACAGCGGTGGTTCGGCAACTGTTTGGAATAACAGCAGCCATAGCCATAACAACAATGGTAACCACCATTCAACTCGCCGCCACGCGCCTAAACCTAAGTTCAGGGTCAATAGAGAGCAGCGTCAACAAGCAACCATGATTCAACAAGGCATCAAAACCTGCCAAATCACACCGAGTGAGGCTGCTAGATTAAATGCACGCCAAGCGAAAATCAAAAAGGCTGAGCGCCGCATGCGCAAAGACGGTTTAAGCTATGCCGAAAGCATGAAGCTTAAAAAGCGTCTACACAATGCACGTGTACAAATTAACCGTTTAACCAAGAATGGTAAAAAATGTGGACGCGGTGGTCACAAACGTCGTCACAATCACAGCCACGGCAGCAACAATCACATGCACTCTAACGGCAATCAGTACCACACTCATAGCAATTGGAGCACTAGCAACGACCACGGTTCGTTTTCAATCAGCATTGGTCACTAAACCAAACAACACTTGAACTATGAAGGCAGCCTTGCGCTGCCTTTTTTGTGACCGCAGGTAAATAGATCAGGAAGGAGGCATTCTATTCCAAGCATCTAGCGCGGCTATTTTGTAAGCTTCAGCGAGTGTTGGGTAGTTAAAGGTGTTATCCAAAAAGAAACTCAATTTGCCTTTGTGAGCCATCACTGCCTGACCAATGTGTACCAGCTCAGTTGCGCCTTCTCCAACAATATGAACCCCTAACAGACGCTTAGTCTTTATAGAGAAGATACACTTTAACAATCCGCTGGTTAACCCCATAATTTGCCCGCGGGCAGTTTCTCTAAAGCGTGCAACGCCGACTTCATAAGGAATTTTACGCAGCTGCACATCCTCTTCGGTCATACCCACCATAGAAATTTCTGGCACCGAGTAGATGCCGTAAGGGAAGTATTCTGACGTTCCACCCATTGGTGCGCCATAAGCACGGCAAATAGCAACGCGGCCCTGCTCTAATGATGTGGATGCTAAACTTGGGAAACCAATCACATCGCCGACCGCATAGATGTTATCCACTGACGTTCGAAAATTCTCATCAACCGCTAAACGGCCGCGACCGTCGACCTCTAAGCCGCAGTTGTCCAACCCTAAGCTTGCCGTTGAGCCAATCCGCCCTGCAGCAAATAGCACCATCTCAGCCTTGACCAATCGCCCACTGTCGAGCTCACAAAATTGGCGACCACTTCGCTCATCATAGGTAATCGACTCAACTTTATGCCCCAAACGGAATGTCACCCCTTTATCGCGCAGTTGATTAACCATGTATTGCATAATTTCCCGATCAACAAAATCAAGAATTTTGGTACGCGGGTCGATAAGGGTAACGGCAATGTCCAGTGCGCTAAAAATGGTAGCGTACTCTAGACCAATAACCCCAGCACCCACCACGGCCAGTGAGCTAGGCAGCTTCTTAATAGTCAATAACTCATCGCTATCAAGCACCGTGGAGCCATTAAACGGCATGGCATCCGGTCGATATGGCTTAGTCCCAACGGCAATAACAACCTTGTCCGCCCGCACAATAACGTCCTCGCCTTCTTCTTTAACGATGGCGAGGTGGTGCTTATCTAAAAAATGGGCTTTGCCAAATAATGTATCGACCTGATTGCGATTGAGCTGCACTTCTTGAATTTCAACTTCGTGCGCCAGCGTTTTATTGACACGCTCTAATATGTCTTGGGCCGTAATGTCTTCTTTAACCCGATACCCTAAACCATAAAACTCACGTTCGCGCATGCCAGATAAGTTAAGCACAGTCTCGCGCATGGTTTTACTGGGAATGGTACCGGTGTGAACCGACACGCCACCAATGTCTTGGCCTTTTTCGATAACCAGCACACGCCGGCCAAGCTTTGCCGCCTGAATGGCCGCGCTACGCCCACCCGGTCCGCTGCCAATAACGACTAATTCGTATTTATTCTCATGCTTGACGTTAATACTGCTTCGTTTGGTAGTTTTTTTAACAACGGTAGATTGTGATGCAGCAGTCATCGGAAGGTGCCCCTTTTACGATTTGAATAAGATAGAATGCCTCGCATAAGAATTATATAGTAATTCAGCGTTCCTCATGGGGAATATTCTATTGCGCGCAAAGAGATGCTGGGAGAGAATTTAAAAAGCCAAAAGAAGAATAGTGACAGAAGTGTGGCTTGAGTCGGCTATCCCTCAATTGGCTGAGGAGGAGGAAATCATCTTACGGATGCAATAATAAAAAAATCAGGCCGTAACAACAAGTGACTAAAAATCAACCCAGCGATTAGTTTTTCTATCACCTAAAACCGAGCAACCCTTCTAAAATGAAAACAATAATCAGAACCCTTTTTACCCTAATGATAACCGCCACCTTACTCACCGCCTGCGATAGGGGGCGTCAGCCGATATTCGATAAATCCCTCATCGGTAAAGCGGCACCTGACTTCAGCTTGCCACAACTTGGGAGTCCAACACCACTGAGGCTATCTGAGTATCAAGGAAAGCTTGTTCTCCTGAATTTTTGGGCCTCATGGTGTCCGCCCTGCCGCGAAGAAATGCCCACCTTCATTAAAATGCAAAAGCAATTTGGTGGCGACAACTTTACCATTCTTGGTGTCAGCATTGAGGACAAAGAAGACGTTACAGCCTATGCAAACGACATTAAAATTAACTACCCGATAACCTACGGTGCAGAGGCAGCAGGCAAAGTGGCGGCAACCTATGGTGACCCTGATGGCGCATTGCCCTACACCGTATTGATCAGCCCGGATCAAAAAGTGTTAGACATATACACCGGCATTATTAAAGAAGATGCATTTAAAGCGATGCTCAAAAAGCACCTTTAATAATTTTTTAATAAGCTCGCAGTGAAACTAACGGTATTTATTGATCGTATGCATCTTATCTATAGATCGGTAAACGAATTTTACAAAACAATTGGAGTTATCATGCAATTAATACAATCTTTTGGTCTTGCCATCGTGCTAAGCCTCAGCGCCGTGGGCGCCCAAGCTGACGTCACTCATATAAACAATGAGAAGACCAGCGAGCTGCTCGCTAAAGGTATTCCACTGATCGACGTCCGCATGCTATCAGAATGGGAGCAGACGGGTATTGTCAAAGGCAGCCACCTGCTCACTTTCTTTGATCAAAAGGGAAATTACGACTTAAAAAAGTGGGTAAGTGATCTTGAAAAAATTGCAGGCAAGGACAAACCTTTCATGCTGATTTGTGCGGTAGGCGGGCGCACGGGCAGTATCAGTGCATTTCTCGATAAGAAAATGGGGTTTAGTCAAGTGCACAACGTTGAAAAAGGGATCGTTCACTGGATTTCAGCAAGTCAGCCAGTCATTACTTATAAAGCATCCCTCGCTGAAACAGAAAACTAGGCGGCAAAGGTTTGCACAATTAAATCCCAAATCGGTTTCGTTACGGGCGTTAAAGCGGCTTTACTATTACGGGCAACGATAATTTCTTGGCTGGGGAGCTTTTCTGCAACAGGCCGATAGACAATTTCTTTACCGTCGTAACTTTTAGAACACAGCGGCTGGGTGTAGCTTAGCGACACCCCCAAGCCATTAGCCACCATTCCGCGCTGTAGTTCAAAGGTTTGTGCATTGTAAGCAACCTTTGGAAAAAACCCGCAATCGCCTAAAAAGCTGTGTAAAAAATCATTGGCATACGGGGAGTCAGAAATCACAAACGACTCCTTCATCAATGCCTCCAAAGGAATCTGATCTAAACGACTCAAGGGGTGATCAGCGGCTAACATCGCACTAGGGGTCACCACTTTTAAGCATTCGTAATCGATCCCTTCTTCTAATAGCACATTATAAGTGATAGCAATATCCAGCTCACCCTGCTTTAGCAGATGGGGAATTTCATGTAACGCTGCATTGACTATTCGGCTACGAATATTGGGATATTGGCCATTTAGCGTACTTAAGATTTCAGGTAGATAGTAAGGACTGATATCTACAAAACACCCTAGCACCACAGAGCCGGATGCATCGGCACTCTCCTCAAAGCTGAGATTTTCCGCTAAATTCAACAGCTGTTTTGCTCGCACTACTAACTCTCGACCATATGGCGTAACCGTAACGCCTTGACCTTGATGCCGAATCAGTAATGTTTGATTAAACATCGATTCCAGCTGTTTAATAGCCGATGAGATAGATGGCTGTGACACATGTAAGCTGCGCGCAGCAGCACTCGTCGACTTTAGCTCTGCAGCCGCGACAAAATAACTCAGTTGTTTTAGCGAGTATGGGATCATCCTAGTAATATACCGCACTAGACAAACTTAGCGATAGAGAACCTAAATGAGCAACACCTCAACCCAAGCCAGCCTGCCTATGTACGATTTACCAGAAATGCGTGAAATCACCGATGCTTGGTGGCTTGGCATCGCCAAACACATGAAACAGCAGGGCATTGCCAATGTGCCAAATACCTTAACAAGGGAAATACCCCTTGACCCACTTTGGAAAGATGAGCAGCTTTTTATGAGCCAATGCTGTGGGCTCAATGTTGTACGAGGCTACGATAAACACCTATCCGTTCTTATGGTAACCGACTGGCATGCGCCAGGCTGTGAGCCTGGAAAATACGCCAGCTATTTGATCACCCATGCAGATAACCCTTATGACTGTATTGGTCAGCTAACAGATAAAGTCGCCGTAATTAATTCATCCGACTCTCACTCTGGCATGCAAACCTTACTTCATGAGGTAGAGCCATATAGCGTTGACGGACAGTTCTTTAGTGCGATTCACACTTCAGAGGCGCATGTTAATAGTTTAGAATTTATTCGATCTAAACAAGCGGATGTTGCGGCGATTGACTGCGTAACATTTGCACTGTTAAAGCGCTATCGACCCGCCGCACTTAAAGGCATTCGAATCATTTCACGCTCTAAAGCCGCCCCTGCACTGCCTTATGTCACGTCAAAACACACAAGCTTAGAAACTCAACGCCGTATGCAGAACGCACTAAAAGCAGCATTTGACGACCCAACGCTGGCAGCGCTGCGTGAAGCGCTATTGTTAAAGGGGGCAATATTTCCCGACTTAACCGCAGCCAGCAACCCTTACAGCGAAATCGCTCAAGGCTTTACGTTTGACCCGAGACTCCTTGAATCATTGATAATCAACAAATCTGAACAGTAACGACAAGCTATTAGTTTTTATAATTTAATTAATCATTAATAGATAGTTATTGTAATACCCAAGTGACTGATACGCTAAGGCTTGTAAATAACTTTGAGAGTGCTAGTCATTGATAAAGCCAGCGACAGTTCAGCGTGAGTTTAAACCGATCCCGCCTTCTACTATTGAGTGGCCAACAGTAACGTTGATCGGCCTTAATTGCTTAGCATTCTTAGCGCTCACTTGGTTTTACCACGCTCTGCCATGGTGGTTAGTCCTAGCGCTGGGGGGTTATCTCATTGCACTTTTTGGGTCGCTACAGCACGAAGTGCTTCACGGCCATCCAACCCCCAATCAACGGCTGAACGAGGCACTGGTATTTTTAAATATTACGCTATGGATGCCTTATACAATTTACAAAACAACACACCTGACGCACCACATCAACCACCAACTAACCGACCCAATGCTTGATCCTGAAAGCTATTATCTGCTCCCTGAAAAGTGGCAGCAGCACCCTAACTGGATCAAAGCTTATTATCGGTTTTACAATACATTGATCGGTCGCGTCTTTTGTGGGCCACTGCATATTGTTGTGACGCTGTGGGTTAGTGAGATTAAAGCAATGCTGGCAGGAGATTTACAAACGATGCGTACATGGTGCGTACATTTGCTTGCTTGCCTACCTGTGCTTTACTGGGTGATGGCCATTTGTAATATCCCACTGTGGCAGTATCTGGTTTTGTTTATTTATCCGGGACTTTCGTTAACGCTATTGCGCTCTTTTGTGGAGCATCAGGCTGTTGAGAAAGCACAGGAGCGGTCCATTATTGTTGAAACCAGCCCACTTATTAGCCTTATGTACTTAAATAACAATTTACACGCGGTCCACCACAGCCACCCGAATCTAGCTTGGTTTCGCCTACCTAAGGTATGGCAGAATGATCGTGATGCTGTACTTAACGAAAATGGCAATTATTATTTCAAAGGGTACTTTAGTATTATTTGCCAGTATTGGAGAACCCCGAAAGAGACACCTTGCCATCCACTTTCTTAATAACACCAGCTAAGCGCTACGAAAGCTAAACACCAGCCTAAGCTGTTAGTTTAGCTTTCGTAAGTACTTAGAATTAGGTTAAAAAAACACGCTTAGTGCGGCGCTTCATCTTGCATTGGCTTAATGCCTTTTTCTGCCCGAATCCGCCGCTCATCTTCAATAACCTCAGCAGGTAATTGGCTCATAAAGCAATGGCACAGATGGTCATCAACCATTGTGCGCGGCCCGAGAGGATGGGCAATATGCTTATAAACACCGTGCGAATGCCCATGTGCCTTTACATGCGCCTCGGCACTCGTGGCACTTTTGTTTTTATCGACCGTAGGCGCATGTGAATGACTATGTTCACCGTGTGAATGAGTATGTCCATCATGAGTGTGCGAATGACCATCTCCATCAGGCTGGAACTCAGCATGATGGTGATGAATATCTACCTCACCTCGTGCTAAGCGCTCATGAAATGACTTCATCAAATCATGATTTTCAACAATTTTACCCGTTGCACACTCTTCAATTCGCGCCATGAACGTGTCGATCACGTGCGCCTGATCACTTAGATAGTGCGCCACTTTAAAGTCAACCTCAGGGTTTTCATTAGCCACTTTATCAACATAGTTGTGAATGCGTTCAATCAGACGACCCGAGAACAAAAAGTAAGGCGCCACTACAACTTTCTTATAACCCAGCTTAAGCGCCATTTCCAAACCACGTCCTACCGATGGAAATGTTACGCCAGAATAAACTGTTTCAGACCATCCAAAGCCTAGGTCTTCGGCCGCAATACGCGTCAGCTTGCTGGCCTCAGCATTGGCATTGGTATCAGAGGTGCCACGCCCTACAACGACCAGCATCGTGTCGTACAAATCCCCCGGTGCTGGCACTTCGGTCATTCCCATCGCCTCTAAAATACGCGCTTCAAACGCTGAGATCATAAGTGGGTGCAAACCAAGCTCACGGCCGTAGTGAATGGTTAATCCATCGTGTTTTTGCTGGTAGGTTGTAAGTACCGATGGAATATCGTTCTTAACGTGCGTCGCTGCAAACAACATACCGGGAACTGCATAAATCTCTTCAATCCCCTGCTCAATCATGCTGTCTAAGCCCATGTGTATATTGGGTGCTGAATACTCCAAGAACCCATACTCAACAGGAATATTGGGATAACGCGCCTTTAAACCTTTGGCCAATAGCCCAAATTCTTCGCCAGCGATTTTAGAGCGACTGCCGTGGCCGCAAATCATAATTCCTGTCTTTTTCATAGCAACATTGCTTAGTAATGATTAAAGCCTGCATTATCACTGCACTCACCCCTTACTGACAAGAAAGGAAAACGCCGTCTTCTTGAAATGCTGTTTATTGAACCCAATTATTTTGCTTACCTACTAAAGAGGTAGGTAATAGCAGGGATTTAGATTTGTATTACTGCTATCATCGAAAATTAATTAATTCACAAATCTAAAAAACAATCACATCGGAGATCACCAAATGAGTTTAATGGGAACCTTAGGAAAAGTAGCCATGGGCGTTATCGTCGCTAAAGGCGTTGGTAAAGTCATGGGCGGGTCTAGCGGCGCAGGCGGCGGGCTTGGCGGATTGCTAGGTGGTCTAACCGGTGGTGCTGGCGGCGCAGGTGGTGGCTTAGGTGGACTACTTGGTGGATTGACCGGTGGCAACAATGCGCAAGCTGGCAGCAGTGGCGGTGGTCTTGGTGGCTTACTGAGCGGCTTAACCGGTGGTTCGCAAGGCGGCTCACAGTCAGGCGGTTTGGGTGGTTTACTTGGCGGCCTTATGGGCGGCAGCTCACAATCCGGTGGTCAAGGGGGTGGCCTAGGCGACCTAATGGCAGGGCTAGCAGGCCAAGGCCAATCTGGCGCAGCAGCTGGTGGACTCGGTGGATTATTAGGCTCGTTGGGCGGCGTAGGCGCGCCTCAACAGCAAGGCTCAAGTGCTCCTGATTTTGGTAAAATGTTTAATGACTCATTGCAAGGCAAAGAGCCTGAGCAAGTGTCAGATACCGATGAGCAAAATGCAGCGGTTTTATTGCGCGCCATGATCAGCGCAGCCAAAGCTGACGGTGAACTTGATAGCGAAGAGCAGCGTAAAATTACCGAGCACTTAGGCGACGTGACTGAAGAAGAAGCGGCCTTTGTGCGTCATGAACTTGCCGCCCCCATGGACCTTGATGGCTTAGTCGCGAGTGTTCCTAGTGGTTTAGAGCAGCAGGTATACCTTATGTCACTCATGGCGATTGATCTGGACTCTAAAGAAGAGGCGGTTTACTTAGACTCGTTGAGAAAAGGCTTGAATATTTCTGAGCAAGCCAGCAATCACATACATGACCAACTCGGCGCGCAAAAGCTTTATTCATAAGCTTATCGTCAAGTAAGACACGTTACAAAACGCTTTACCCAAACGGATCCGCAGCCATGCCGATCCGTTTTTTAATGATAAACGTATCGACTGCTGATAATCTCGGCCTCTTTGTTATCTACTCCTCGCTATGTTGCAGCTGCTAATTCTCCCTATTTCACTGATCATTGATTATGTTATCGGTGAACCAACGCGTTATCACCCGCTCGTTAAATACGGCGCCTTTGTCGATCGTATCGAAGCGCTACTTAACCGCGGCCCAGAAAAAAAGAGCAAGGGAGTCATCGCCTGGATGATTGCCGTTTTACCCCTCGTCACGTTGGTTTGGCTACTCGATACGATGATTGGTGGATGGTGGCTTAGTGTGTTATTTGGTTGGCTCGCCATCGGTTGGCACAGTTTACGACAGCATGGACGGTGGGTTGAGCAAGCGCTCAAAACCAACAATATCGATGACGCACGACTAAAAATTAGTTGGCTGGTTAGCCGTGACACCTCACAACTTACCCCTGATGACATTAGCAAAGCGGGCATTGAGTCTATTCTTGAAAACGGTAGCGATGCTATTTTCGCCCCACTGTTTTGGCTCGCAGTGGCCGGTGCGCCGGGCGTTGTTGCTTATCGCTTATGCAACACCTTAGATGCAATGTGGGGCTATCGAAATCAGCGCTTTGAACAGTTCGGCAAATTTTCTGCTCGCGTCGATGACGTACTCAATATTATTCCTGCACGCCTCACCGCACTAAGCTACGCATTGGCCGGGAATTTTAACGGGGCAATGCGAGCATGGAGCGCGCAAATGGGCCAATGGTACAGCCCAAATGCGGGTGTCGTGATGGCAGCAGGTGCCGGTGCTTTGAGCATTCAGTTAGGTGGTGACGCCGTCTACCACGGTAAAAGCAAGCGCCGCCCAACGCTAGGGCTGGGTAGGCAGCCACACGTAAGCGACCTGTCCGCCGCGCTTACGCTGGTCGACCGAAGCGTTTATATCTGGGCTATCATCGCACTGCTCGTGGGTGTTGTAGGCGTTATTTAAGGACTGTTTATGCAACCAACTCATCAACACGGTGGCCAGCTGACACTTGCCGCTGAACATTACAACATTCCATTAGAGCATTGGGTTGACCGCTCCACAGGGATCAATCCCAATAGCTACCCACTGCCTGCCGTGCCGATGCACATTTGGCAGCGCCTCCCCGAGGTTAACGATGGCCTTGAGGATGCCGCGGCGGCATTTTATAAAAGCCCCTATCTGTTGCCAGTCGCCGGCTCACAAGAGGCGATTCAGCGGTTGCCATTACTACGTAAAAAGTCACGCGTCGGGATTATGTCGCCGGCTTATCATAGCCATCAACAGTCTTGGCAAGCGGCCGGACACGAGGTAATAACGCTTAATAGGCAAGAGATCGAGGCAGTACTGCCAACATTAGATGTATTGTTGTTGGTAAACCCCACCAACCCAACAGCAGAGCGCTATGCGTTAGACGAGCTAACAGTCTGGCATAAACAGCTACAGCAACACGGTGGGTGGCTAGTAGTGGATGAAGCCTTTATCGACTTAACACCAGAGAAAAGTTTAATAAAAACTGAGCCAGAGCATGGGTTAATTGTGCTTCGCTCTATTGGCAAATTTTTTGGGTTAGCAGGCATTAGGCTTGGCTTTGTCTGGGCTGAACCGACCATTTTAAAAGGGCTGCTGACACTTCAGGATGATTGGTCTGTAAGTAATCCGGCACGTTGGGCAGGGCGTCTTGCATTAAATGATACACACTGGCAAAACCAACAGCGCCGATGGATACCTGCTGCGATGAGTGAACTGCAACAGAGGCTGGAGGACACTTATCAATGCGAAGTTGCAGAGGCAGGGCTATTTGCCTATGTGAAATTGAACCCAGCTAACGCCCGTGATGAACATGCCAGACTCTGTAAGCAAGGTATTTTGACCCGCTTGTTTTATGAGACAGGCGCGCTGCGTTTTGGCTTAGCGCAAACCGGGACTGCCTTACCTTAAACAGTAAACCTAAGACGTTAAAAATAATATTAAGACACATAAAATAGACACTGCGGCACACTAGTCTTAATATGAGACTAATTTGTCCGGATAAACTTTGACTTAGCACGGTTTTAAACTAATCATAAGCACAGATTATTTACCATAAAAATGGTGGCTCACAATTATGACTCGCTATACCCCCGTCGCTCGCTAGGGCTGTTTTGCAATCTATCTGGTTGTGGCAGCCCTGACGCTTGCTGTACATTGGCGCATTCAGCGACATTAGTCATCCTATCAGCGATAGCAGCGCGATAAATTTGAAAATAACAGGGCTTCACACGAGCTGATCTCTAGCTATCGATTTTAAATAATCGGGCGAATAAATTTCAGGGTATACCGTAGGAGGAATTGACGAGTAAAATTGCTCGGGGTAGTATCGCTCGCACTGAATAAATTCATTATTTACACCTACCGCGACTGCGATCTAAAGGCCTGTTATGTCTGAGCAAAACACCTCATTTAACCTAAACAATAAACGTATCTGTTTTATTCATGCAAGCTGGCACCTAGACATTGTTGAGGGTTTAAAAGATAACTTCTTAGCAAAATCAGCCGACTTTGGCCTCGCTTCATCCCAAGTTGACGTTGTCGCAGTGCCAGGAAGCTTGGAAATTCCACTACAAGCCCAACTGCGTGCAAAAACAGGCTTATATGATGCGATTGTAGTTGCAGGCTTTGTCATAGACGGCGGCATTTACCGACATGACTTTGTTGCCCAAGCCGTTCTTGACTCTGTGATGAAAATTCAACTAGAACAAGAAATGCCCGTAATCTATGCTGTGCTGACACCACACCACTTTCACGACAACAGCACGCACGAGGCATTTTTTGCAGAGCATCTAAAGAAAAAAGGCATAGAGGCAGCCAACGCACTGTACCAAACTTTAAAATGCTGCGCAGAAGTACCTAGTGCTTGATCTTAAGCGTGATTTGCTAAGATTAGAGTTGAACCGTGCGACCGGTGTTGCTGCTTTGCAGCGCCGCTTTAATAATACGGATACCATTTAGCGCCTCAAAAGCGGAGACTGGATTGTCACCTTTTCCAGCGATGCAGTTCGCCAAAGCAATAAACAATGCCTGATAGCCGCCTAACTCAGAGGTGACCGACCGCTTGCCTTGCTCAGTATAAAGCGTTCCGTATTGATCAGGGGTCTCAGCAGCCCAATCCGCATCAACGGGTGAGTGGCCCTCGATAAGCCTCGGCTCCTGGGGGTCCAGCCCCATTTTTACATAGCTACCCGCAGTGCCTTGTACAACAAACCGTGTATTGGGTTCAGCAGAATATGGGCTGGAGTGAAGCTGTACTTCTTTGTCAGCGTAGTGCAGTGTCACATCAAAATAGTCCACCACGTCAGAGCCCTCGCGCATCGGCAAACAGCGCCCCGTAACCGATTGTGGCATGCCAAATAGACACAGTGCTTGATCAATCAGATGTGGGCCTAGGTCATACCAAATACCCGCACCGGGCCCTGGAAGCTCTCGCCAGCGCTGACGTAATTTGGGCCTGAACCGGTCAAAGTGAGAGGAAAACACTTTAACCTCCCCCAACGCACCAGAATCAATCAGCTTTTTTACTGTCAAGAAATCAGAATCCCAACGGCGATTCTGATAGACGGTCAGCACTTTATTAGTCTGTTTAGCCAGCGAGATTAAAACCTCACCTTCTTCCACCTCATTGACAAAAGGTTTTTCCAGTAAAACGTGCTTACCGTTTTCCAAAGCCAATTTGGCTAAGGGGTAATGAGCCTCATTGGGTGCAGTGATAATGACCAGATCGACATCTGCTTGAACAATTAAACGCTGAGCGTCATCATAAATCACAGCCTCAGGGTATAACGCGGCCACCTCAATCCCTTGTCGCGTGCTAACCGCCGCAACCGTAAACTGAGGCAGTGCATTTAAAAAAGGCAGATGAAAGACCTTTGCAGAGAAACCGTGCCCTATCACCGCTGTTTTTATCATCGTTACACCCAGTTCGTCATGACTTGATTTAAGCCGTCTCGTGGTTACCCACACGAATAATCTTCATCTGATTGGTACCGCCATCGCGTCCCATCAAATCGCCTTTGGTCACCAGCACATGGTCGCCATTAGAAACAACCTTAGCCTCAAGTAAATGATCAACCACCACGCGGTTAGCCACTAAAGGGTCAGATAGCTTCACTTTTAGCAATACCGGATAAACCCCTCGGTAAATGCTCATCAAACGACAGGTTTTTTCATGATTGGTCAGTGCAAAAATCGAAATCCCAGAACTGATGCGTGACATCCAACGTGCAGTAGAACCTGATTCGGTTAATGCACCAATGGCTTTAACATCCATATGATTGGCCGCGTACATCGCTGACATCGCAATACATTCATCAACACGTTCAAAAGTAATATCCATCCGGTGCTTAGATTCTGTTGCACGGCGAGATTGCTCTGCCTCTTCACAGATTTCTGACATCGTTTCGACCACTTTATGTGGATGCTTACCGACCGCTGTTTCACCCGACAACATCACCGCGTCGGTGCCATCGATGACCGCGTTTGCAACATCAAACACCTCAGCACGCGTGGGGATCGGATTATCGATCATCGTCTCCATCATTTGGGTCGCTGTAATGACGATGCGATTAAGGGTGCGGCAGCGATTAATAATATTTTTTTGCGTCAGCGGCAGGTTGGCATCGCCAATTTCAACCCCCAAATCCCCACGCGCCACCATCACAATATCTGAGGCATTAATAATGTCATCTAATACTGGCTGCTCAATGACTTCGGCCCGCTCCAGTTTTGAAACCAGCGCCGCTCTGCCACCGGCTTCTTTCATCAAACGGCGTGCATAGTGCATATCGTCGGCCGAACGCGGGAAGGAAACCGCCAAGAAATCTACGCCAATTGCTACCGCCGTTTTGATGTCTTCGATATCTTTTTCAGTTAATGCATCGGCCGATAAGCCACCGTTGCGTCGGTTAATGCCTTTGTTATTTGACAGAACACCCCCGTTCATGACCTCACACTGTATACGCGTGCCTTCAACGCTTTTCACCATTAAGATAATGCGTCCGTCATCTAGCAATAGCTCATCGCCTGCTGCAACTTCTTGAGGCAGTGTTTTGTAGGTCAGGCCAACGCACTCTACATTACCATCCTCAACGCCCATATCAGCATCTAGGTAAAAACTTGCGCCTGCCTCTAGCGTCACTTTGCCTTCTTTAAAACGGTCTATGCGTATTTTTGGGCCCTGTAAATCTCCCAAAATGCCTACGATACAGCCGAGTTTTGCAGCCGCATCGCGCACCATCTTTGCTCGGTGCGCATGCTCTTTTGCAGAACCATGTGAAAAATTCAGGCGAACGACATTTGTGCCTGCTGCGATCAATTTTTCGATGCTTTCAGGTGTGTCTGTCGCAGGGCCTAAAGTGGCAACAATTTTAGTTCTTCTCATGTTATTTTCCTGTACTTCGATTCAATTGATGATCCACTGCACGCGCAGCACGAAAAGTCATGCAGACAAGATAGCCTCTGCCTTGCTTTTCGCTTCACTCGCTAAACGCGTAATACCGTCCCAGTCACCACTTTCTAATAAACTTGCGCTCACCAGCCACGTTCCACCCACCGTCGCGACGTTAGGAAGTGATAAATATTCATGCATATTATCAGGCTTTACACCACCCGTTGGGCAAAACCTTACCCCCGAAAACACCGTAGAGAACCCCTTCAATGCTGAAGGCCCGCCCGATGTTCCTGCGGGGAAAAACTTAAGATCTGTAATGCCCAGCTCCATCGCCATAATAATTTCAGACGCTGTTACCGCACCAGGCAAAAATGGCATCTCGTTATCTTTAGCCGCTTGGGCCAGCGTTGGTGTTAAACCCGGACTCACTACAAACTGCGCACCGGCGCGCTTAACTAGCTCAAATTGTTCTGGCCGCGTGACCGTGCCTACCCCAATGATCGCCTCGGGAACTTCGTTGGCGATACGCTCAACCACTTCAATCGCCGACTTGGTTCGAAGCGTGACTTCAAGCGCGGTTAAACCACCCGCGACTAGAGCCTTAGCCATCGGCACGGCATGAGCGGCATTTTCTACTACGAGTACCGGAATGACAGGGTTATTACCCAGCGCTGCAAAAACATCATTTTTCATTATAAAAACCCTTAACAGCCCACACGAGCTGTTGGTAAATTATTTTAAAAGAGCGTCCAAAAGAAGGCACACTAGTCAAGCTCGTCGGTATCAAATGTACACGCGCCCTGCTCAGCGTCGCCAGCACCTTTTCTAAAGGCTGAGAACAACTCACGCCCAAAACCAAATACCTTGGCTGGAAAAATTCCTTTTGCAGGTTCACGCGCATTCCATTCATCAGCATCCACTAGTGCGTCAACTTTTCCGTGACCGCAGTCTAGGCGTACGGTGTCACCGTCACGCAGCCTCGCCAAGCCACCGCCTGCAATACATTCTGGCGTTAAGTGAATAGCCGTTGGCACCTTACCAGAAGCACCGGACAGTCGCCCATCGGTGACTAAAGCCACATGATGACCACGATCCTGAAGTACCCCAAGTACTGGCATCAACTTATGAAGCTCAGGCATTCCGTTAGCTCTTGGCCCTTGAAACCTAACCACGACCACGACATCTTTGTTTAACTCATCCGCATCAAACGCGTCCTGCACCGCTTCTTGGGAGTCAAACACGCGACAAGGCGCCTCAATCAACCAGTGCGAGGCATCCACCGATGAAATTTTAGTCACACAGCGACCAAGATTTCCAGCCAATAATTTTATCCCGCCTTTAGGGCGAAACGGCTCATCAACGGAAGATAAAATATCAGGTGCTTGACCCGGTTTCGGTGACCGCTGCCATTGCAGTGCGCCCTCGATCATAAACGGCTCATTAGCATACCGCTCAAGCCCTTGACCACTGACCGTCTCAACGTCTGCGTGCAATAAACCTGCACCTAATAATTCACCGATAACAGTACCCACGCCACCGGCGGCATGAAACTGATTAATATCAGCAGGGCCATTAGGATAAACCTTGGCAATTAAAGGCACCACTTCAGAGAGGTCGTTAAAGTCATCCCAATCAATTAAAATGCCGGCGGCACGTGCAATCGCCACTAAGTGAATGGTGTGGTTTGTCGAGCCACCGGTGGCCATCAAACCAATCATGCCGTTCACAACCGAACGCTCATCGATAATTTGGCTTAGCGGCTTGTAATTACCACGGCTTTTAGTCATACCTAATAGCTGCTCAACTGCGCGAGTCGTCAATGAATCGCGAAGGTTACCCGTTGGCATAACAAACGCAGCGCCCGGAACATGTAACCCCATGATTTCCATGAGCATCTGGTTGCTGTTAGCCGTGCCGTAAAACGTACACGTGCCTTCGCTGTGATACGCTGCAAGCTCTGACTCTAACAACTCTTCCCGGTCGGCTTTACCTTCTGCAAAGCGCTGGCGTACTTTGGCTTTGGCACTGTTCGTAATGCCGCTAGCCATAGGCCCAGAGGGTACAAAAATCGCGGGCAAGTGACCAAAACGCAGTGCACCGATTAATAATCCCGGAACTATCTTATCGCAGATACCAAGGTACATCGCCCCATCAAAGGTATTGTGCGATAACGCTATCGCAGCGCTCATGGCGATAAGGTCCCGACTAAATAGAGACAGCTCCATCCCAGGCTCACCCTGAGTAACCCCGTCACACATCGCAGGGGTAGCTCCTGCGACTTGAGCAACGGCTCCCATACTTCTGGCCGCATTTTTAATAAAGTCAGGGTAGCGCCCATAAGGCGCGTGCGCCGAAAGCATGTCGTTATAAGAGGAGACAATGCCGAGATTGGCAGGGCGCTCTTGGCGCAGCATAATTTTGTCACCAATCGGTGCGGCGGCCAGCCCGTGTGCTAGATTGGTACAACCTAAACCGTGGCGGCCGGTGTGTTTGGACGCCTCTTCCATGAGATTCAAATAAAGACCTCTTGGTTGCGAACTGCGCTGCCTTATCCGATCCGTTACACTATCGACAACTGAGTTTAGCGTAGTCATTATTGACTCCCCTGCAAAAATTATTTAATGTGTAGCTTAACTACATAATAACTGTATTATAAGCATATAACGTCACCATTGGAACGTTTGAATACCCATTTATGTAATTAAATTACTAAATTGTCGCACTGATGTGGGCCACAGCCATGCTATCGCAAATTGAATCAATCCTACCTGACTTGAGTAAAGCAGAGTCGAAAGTGGCGGCTTACGTACTCAAACACCCCAAGCAAATGATGAGCAGTCACATTGGCGAGCTTTCAAAAGTCATTGGCGTAAGTGAACCTACGATCATTCGGTTTTGTCGCACACTGGGTTTAGACGGTTTTAAATCGTTCAAGCTGCGCCTTGCCCAATCATTGCCAAGACCCAGCAATCAGCTGCTAGCGGACATTAGCCATCATGATTCACCGCTAAAAATTGGCCAGAAAATTATCGATAGTGCCATTGCCAGTTTACAAGAAACTCGCAAACACCTAGACAGCCCAGAACTAGGAAAAGCCATTGAGGCGCTGCTTAAGGCCAGCCGGATCGAGTTTTATGGCCAAGGCGGCTCGGGGATTGTCGCAAGTGATGCGCAGCAGAAATTCTTTCGCCTCGGCACACCGGTCGTGGCTTACAGTGACCCTTACATTCACAGCGTTTCTGCCACCCTATTGACGCCCGACTGCGTGGTCGTTGCGGTCAGTCACTCGGGCAGTTCAAAAGACTTACTGCATAGCGTAAAGCTAGCAAAGGCGAACGGGGCGACGACGATTGCCATTACAGCAAGGCAGTCAATTTTAGCTAAAACAGCAGACATTGTATTGGCGATAGATGTGCAGGAGGACAGCACGCATTACGCACCGATCAAGTCACGGATGTCACAGTTAGTATTATTAGATACCTTAGCAATTGCAATTGCCGTAGCAAGAGAGGATGAGCAAGCACTGACAGAGAAACTGTCACGTGCTAATGATGCATTAGCACACAAGCACGAGTAGGTCATTTTAGTTTGCGAACTTTCCAACCGATGGGTTTTAGATTGCCCCCCGGGTTTTCAGTATTAGGCCCCCAAATCGCCTGATAGGTATCGATAGCCATCCCGCGACTCTGTAAAATATAAAAACACACCAGTATCACACTCCACCAACAACCCATTACAATCCACATCCAAACCGGCCCATTGGCAATCCACATTCCCGTTATAACACCGACCACCGAAGACCATAGCAACGCATAACCAAAGTACTTATGATAGTACTCAAAGCACTTGCGCCGTACCGTCATGTCGTAATGGTCCCCACGTAAAGACCCGTCAACTGCAGGCTCAGTGGGCCCACCCTTACTGCCGCGAAACTTCCCCGACGCCATGTGGATACAACCGCAAATCACTAAAAACCAACCGAGGTAAAAATGGGTATCAATATCAGGCAGAGGCTCTGCTTTAAACATAATCAGTACAAAGCCGATCAGCATGACCACGCCCCCACTGATTTGAAAGACTAAATGCCCTTTCCACCAAAACTGATTATCCAACTCTCTAGGCCAATCTTGTTTAGCGGTAATCTTGAGAAAACGCGCTAACAACACCCCCATAGGGAAAAAAAAACTCCAAGCCAATACCATCGCCCGACCGTGCCACGCCACTATAAACGACACATCATGAGCGCGCGTCGGGTCAATCGGTTGTAGCAACCACTCGATCACCCCTTAACGGCTCCTGCCGTCATGCCTGTGATAATTTGCTTGGAAGCAAGGAAGGTAAAGATAATAGGTGGGATCGCAAGCAGCATGCCGGTGGCCATAATCACGCCCCAGTCGATATCATGCTCAGTAAGAGAGTTTACGATAGTAACCGGCACCGTGCGGGTATTGCGGTCAAGCAGCGCATTAGCTAGGAGAAATTCATTCCAAGCGATACGGAAAGTAAAGATTGCAGCGGCGGCCAAACCAGGCTTAATGACCGGTAGCACCACCAAGAAGAATATCTGCATAGGGGTCGCGCCATCCATCTTGGCGGCCTCTTCTAACTGAATCGGCACTTGCACGATAAAGCTCTGCAATATCCAGATAACAAATGGCAGATTCATCGCCACATACACCAAAATGATGCCGGCAAAAGTCCCATCTAAACCATACTGAAACGTCCAGATACCAAACACCGGCACGAGCAATACAGCGGGGGGAACCATGCGCATCATCAGCGTTGTCATCGAGACCGTGCCGCGTCCCATGAACTTGAACCGCACCAAGGCGTAAGCCGCCATGCAGCCGATAATTAAAGTAATGGCGGTTGATATAATGGCAACGATCAAAGAATTACCTAATGAGCGTGCGAAGGTCGGGTTACAGTAATCGACATGCTCAGGGGTGTACCAAAGTACATTACACAGCACCGTTTCGTAGTTCTTAAGCGTTGGCATAAACAAGAGTGAGGAGGTATCACTCATGATCTCAACGTTTAGGCGCAGCGACGTGCTTAGCATCAATACAATCGGGCCAAGCGACATCACAATCATCACAAAAATCAGTGCATAGAAAGCGGCGTTTTGACGGGTAAATATTCCATTCATCACTAAGCCTCCTCAGCCACATCGCGAACTTGGTTCGCACGGTTTTCAACGACTTTATTATAGATAAACATCGCGATAGTCAGCACCAAAAGCAGCACCAGCAGCAAGTTCGACATAGCCGCCGCAACGCCTAACTCCCTGAACTCAGTTGCGGTGCGAGATATTCTTAAAGACAGTATTTCTGTCGATAAACCAGGCCCGCCGTTAGTCATAACCAAGATAACTTCTAGCACTTTAAAGGCGTCGATTAGTCGTAATAAGGCCGTAACAATAAGCACCGGCATCATTAACGGGATTTTGATATAAATAATCTGTTGCCAAGCGTTTGCCCCATCGATACGTGACGCCTCTAAAGCGGAGCGTGGTAACGATTGCAAAGCCGCCAAGGCCAGAATAAAGATGAAAGGTGTCCACTGCCAGATATCAGCAATGATAATAGATACAAGTGACCACCAAGAGTCAGATA
>ENA-ORXT01000564-ORXT01000564.1-marine-metagenome-genome-assembly--contig:-NODE-564-length-57327-cov-11.880454_pt1 | contig 57327 bp, 41 predicted proteins | sample MGYA00237868_ERZ511482 | MGnify/ENA metagenome assembly ERZ511482 | reverse complement strand
CGGGTGGTGGGGCGTGGGGTGAGGGTTGGTGGGGCTGTTGGGCGGGTGGTGGGGCGTGGGGTGAGGGTTGGTGGGGCTGTTGGGCGAGTGGTGGGGCGTGGGGTGAGGGTTGGCCGCACGGTCGCAGTTGGAATCGCAGTTGGAATCGCGATGGCCGTCGGCGGGGCCGTGGGGGATGGCGTCGCCGCGGAAATCGGCAGCGGCGTCGGAGCGACGGTTGGAGCAGGCGCAACACACGCACCTTCCAGAACCGAAACGGCATCGAAGGAAACGTTGCGCGCCTGTTGACCAACCAGAAACACCAGGCTGTTGCCGGCGGCCTGGTCGACTGCGGTGAATGAATACTGCTGCAGAACGAAATCGTCGGTCAGCGGTGCACTTTGCTGATCAAGACCGGCAACGGAGGTGGCGGCGCCGTCTCGGTCCCGGAACTGCACTGTGATGGGCGTCGGAGAGCTGCCCCGTGCGTACAGGGAAAGGCAGTGCGTTGCGCCGTCAGTCAGAGCCACGTCGTTCCGAACAAGCCGCACGTCTTCGGCGCTACTGGTGTCATTCACCCAGATCTGGAGCGAACGGGTTCCTTCGACGCGATTGACCGACGGCGCCCACACCGCCGAGGAGTTGGCGAAACGTTGGATGTCCCATCCCTCCGCCGGGGTTGGAGGCTCGAAGCCGGAACGGAATCCGACAGGCGTGGCTGGCCCTGTCGCCGAGGATGCAGCGGATGCCGAGCACGCGCCCTCCACAATCGTCACGTTGTCAAAGCGCACCGAACGGCTCTGCTGCCCCGGAATCAAGGAAAGGCGAGCGTTGGTACTGGCGGTGTCGGTCACGAAGGTGACGGCCTGCTCGTTCCAGTTGGCGCGGATGTCGTCAAAGACCTTGTAGGCGACTTCCTGACCATCGTCGGTCACCAACCGCGCGCCAACGGCGCCCGGACCGCTGACTTTGGTGGCAAAGGACAGGCAGTATGTGGTTTCTGCGGTGAGGCTGATACCGGTTTGGCGAAGCTGGACCCGGCCAAAGACCGGAGAAGAGTTCACCCAGATCCGGCCCGCACCGCTTCCCGAAACAGCATCGTTGGAGAAGGTGAAGATGGCGCTGGCTGCGGTGCGTTCCAACGTCCAGCCATCCAGGCGGGCGGGCGGTTCGAAGCCACCGTTGTACACCGCGGTGGCTTCGGTGCTGGGTTGGCCCACGGCGGGAAGCGTGGTGGGGGCGGGCGTTGCCGCGGGAAGGGAAGTGGCGGGAGGTTGGGGAGTTGGGGCCGGAGCGGTGCCGCCGGCAAGTCCGCAGCGGCCGGGGGTCAGCGACATCCGGTCAAGGGTGATGTCTCGTTGCGCTTGTCCCATATCGATGGCGAGGGTTGCGTTGGTGGCGGAGCCGGTGGCCACGAACGGGAACTTGTGTGTGGACCAGTTGGCCTGCAGTGGTGCGGATTGAGCCGCCAGGCCAAGGTCAGCACCTCCGGGGCTCAGAAGGCGGACGTCCACCGACGCAGAGCCGGTGCTGCGGGCATCGAACTCCACGCACAGCTGCTCGCCGGCGGCTACGCCAATCCCACTCTGCTGGAGGCGGACCGCATCGGAGCGGGAGGAGGCATTGACCCAGATGCGAGCGCCGCTCTGGCCATCGGTGCTGTCCACGAAGGGCGCCCACAAGGCGCTGGCCTGCGTGCGGACCAGGTCCCAGTTTGCGGTGTGGGACGGGGGTTCGAAGCTGGCGTTGGTCAGGCGGTTGTCGTCGGCGGCATTTGCGGTTCCCGGCATTCCAACGACCAGGGCAATCACGATCGCTGCGATAGCAGCAGCCAGCACCGTTGGTGCCGCTGCACTCTTGTTTACCTGCACTCTGGCCTCCGACCAATGGACGCCCTGGTGGCGTGAGACCTGTCAAAGCTAGCGGGTCGACCCCCGGTAGAACATGGCCTTGGGAACCATTACCCAAGTCAGGTTTCACGAGGTATCCGCCGGTACCTCAAATTGGAGCCGATGCCTGATGGCCTAGCGAACGTATGGCCACCGCTCGGTGCGGCGGCGGCCAAAGCGCTGGGCTTCGCCGCGAGCCCACTGGCGGCGCCAGGACGACGCCTCGGGCCCCGTCAACGCGGGCGATTGCCCGGCGTGGGCCCGTTGGCGGGCCTGCCACCAGTCGGTGCTTGACTCGTCGGCCAGGGCTTCGACAGCGGACTCGATCCGAGCCACAAACGCCCGGGATGATTCATCGGGTTCGCTGCGCAACGGATCGCCAAACAGCACGGTGGCCTGTGCGGGGCTGGGCAGCGCTTTGCCTTTGCGCAGAATCCGGTCGGTTCCGGAGATGAAGATGGGTACGACGGGGACGTCGCATCGTTGGGCCAGGTAGCTGGCGCCCGCCCGAAACGGCTGACCCCAGCCGTCCTTGCTGCGGCCCCCTTCGGGAAAGATCAGCAGACTCCATCCGTCTTCAATCAGCTCGGCCGCCTTGTTGGCCGACGTGCGAGTGGTGCGGCTGCGCTCCATGGGGAAGGCGTTCAACGCCAGCGCGGCCGTTGCCCCGCTCACCCGGTTCCCGAAGAAGTAGTCGGCGGCCGCGGCCACCACCGTGGTTGACCGGTAGTAGCCGGGGAGCGAGGTGAGTAGCAGGGGGGTGTCCACGTGGCTGTGGTGGTTGGCCACAAAGATCACCGCTTCGTCTTCGGCCAGTGCATCCAGGCGATCCATGCCCAGGCGTTCGGGCCGGGCCAGCAATGCGACCGCCGGACGCATCAGTGCTTCGACAATCCCAATCCGGGCCATGCGGGCAACGGGGTGGCGTGCCCAATCGGTTTCAAAGTCCGCGCCCACTCGGCACCTGGTCGGCAGCGGATCGACGGACTGCGGGGTTGACGGTGCCCCATAGGGAAACGGCAGGTTGGGTTTGGGTGGTCGGAGGCGTTGCGGCAGCGCGGCGTTGGCGCGGCCTTTGACCCCTTCGGCCAGTATCTGAACGCGGCGCTTATCCAGTCGATCCATCAGCGCGCCATCACGAAACGTCGGCCATCACCAGTGGCGGATTGTGCAGGTGGGTGATCGTTGGTTGCGGACCGACGACATCGGTGGACATCTCCAGAGCGTCCTGCAAGGTCGACGCCGGGGTGAATCCCAGGCGGTGGACCGCGCCCACGTCGCCGCCAACAACGATGACCTTGCCTGCGTGGGCCCGACCTTTGGCACCCCAGTACCACATGTAGAACGGATGGACACCGTGGTAGGCGTACGAGGTTCGGTAGAGGTGGCGGTACCACTCATCCTCGGCGTACTGCTTCTCGTACTTCTGCTGCATCTCGTGCGGGTCGGTGGTGTCGCTGAGGACCTGTTCAAAGAAGTCGATGTAGCTGGGGTGGTGCACGGGATGGAACTCGGGCGTGGTGGGGTGGCTCATGATGATCACGCCGCCTTCCCGAACCAGCGGCCGACCTTTGTACATGTTGAAGAAGTAGCCCAGGCCGTAACACATGACCAGAATCGGATTGACGATGGAGTTGGGGTTGTACGGCCCCAGGAACGGCAGGCCCATGGTCAGGATGTCGGTCTGGCCCTCCACGGGAACCAGTTGCTGCTGGTACACCTTCTCCACAGTGATCTCATGAACCGCTTCGACTTCGCCGGCCTGAATGGAGGTCATCTCATAGGGTGATTTCCAACCGTGGAAGATTTTGCGTCGCGCCGCCGGCTTCATGACCGCCAGACCCTTTTGCATGGCGATGAAGCTGGCCCGGTCTCGGGGCGTCCATTCCCATTCGCGTTTCTGCAGCACCGACATCGGGCCGGTGAGCCCGAAGGAATTGTTGTTCACCGTTGATTCGATCTGGAAGATCTTGAGGCCCGAGTTCTTGATGACTTCGCCCTGACGCCAGACGCTGGAGTGAAGCTCGCTCTTCTTCATGTCCATCAGTGGGGATTTGAGCAGGGTGTCCACGTTGTGGTGGTGCTTCAGAGCGGTGTAGCCGGACAGGCCGGTGGCCGTACTTTTCCAGCCGCCGTCCATGGGCACCAGGTTCACGTTGACGTAGACCAGAAGGTCGCTCTCCACCGCGCGGGTGCAGAGCTGGACGTCTTCGCCGTGGCGGGTCTGGCCAATGACGGTCATGCCATCGGGGTCTTCCGCGTCCAGGTTGTAGAGCCGGCCGTCGGGGGCAAAGGCGTCAAAGACCCGATCGCCCACTGCGTGGCGCAGTTCGTCGTCGGTCATGCGGCGGTGCAGGGCCAGCGCCGCGATGAGGTGCACGTCGTCCACGCCGGCGGCGGCCGCCAGGTCAAGGACGGCTTCAATGATGCGCTGCCGGTTGTCGGGTCGGCGCATCGCCGGCAGTGGCAACGAGATGTCGTCAAAGGCGATGGTCAGCTTCATGCCGGCAAACAGCAGATCCGGCAGCGGCTTGGAGTCGCCGATGGGATTGAGCAGTGCGTCCCGCACCGCCCGGTCGGGGTCGGTGAGACCTTCAAGCGGCTCGGCCGGATACACCACGCGGGAACGGCCCGGCGGCAGTTTCTCCAGCCGGAAGCCCTCGCCGTGATGGAAGAGGATGGGAGGCGTCGATCGGTCGACGTCGAGCACGAGCCCCGGTCGGGGGGTGCGTCGCTCGGTCATGCCGGTCTCCTTCGGGTTGGGGTGGGGGTCGGCCTGGCGGCGGGTTTGGCGGCTTTGGCTGTTGTGCCGGGTTTGCCAGTTCTCCCGGTGCTGTTGAGGGCTTGCAGCCGAAAGCGGCCGGTGTTGCGGGACACCTTGTTGGCGGCAATCGGCACACGTTTGTTGGTGCCACCTTCGGCGGTGGTGAAGTTCTCGATCAACCAGCCGCGCCGGCTGGCCAGCGCCGCCAGTTTGGTCTCTGGGTTGACGGCCACCGGGAACCCGACGGCTTCAAGCATCGGGAGGTCGCTGGTTGAGTCGGCGTAGGCCACCGCCTCATTGAGGTCCAGCTCGTGCAACGCCGCGTACTGACGGAGGGCCGCAGCGCGGCTTTCGCCGGTGGGGGGTGTGGCGTTCAGTTGGCCGATGTACTTGCCGTCCTTGCTTCGCATCTCGGCCGCGATGATGTCGTCAAAGAGCGGACGAAGCGGTTCCACCACAAAGTGGAGTGCGCCGGTGATGAGCACGGTTCGGTGGCCGGCGGCGCGATGTTCGCGGACGCGGCGGATGGCGGCCGGGAAGGAGTTGGCCAACAGCAGCTCGCTGAACAGTTCGGCCGCGTCTTCTTCCATCTGGTCAACCGGAGCGCCTTTGTAGCGGCGGTAGAAGTGGCGAAGGAAGTCAGATCGGTCTCGCCGGTCCAACGCCAACAGCGAAGGTCCTTCGGCCAGAGTGCGGGCCACCAGCCGGACTCGCTGATCGGGTGAAAGGCGGCGGGTCGCCAACCATCCCCAGGAGCCCACCACGTTGGATGCAATGAGGGTGTTCTCCAGGTCGAATGCCGCAAGTTGACGCTTCTCGCTGAGCACCTGTTTGCGCAGGCGGTCGCTTCTGCTGGTGGGACCTTTGCCCGACGGCGCGGTCTTGACCCGGCCCTGCGACACCACCGAGGGCAGATGGATCTCAGTGAAATACCAGTGCCAGTCAATGCTCCGCGGGTCAAAGTTGAACCGCTCCTGGTCTTCGGGCGACAGGCTTTTCCAGAGCTCAATCAGGTTGTCCACTGCGTAGACGGCTTCGCACTCCACGTACTTGCCGTAGAGCTCCACGTAGCCCAGCGCCCGTTCAATGATGTCTCGGCGTTGCTCCAGGTCAGCGGCGATCATGGCTTTCTCGCCGCGGACCGGGAGGGCCTTCATGACCCGTTCGGCTGTCTTGAGGCTGCTGGTGGCGCGTCCCAGTTGTTTGAGTACCCGGTCGCGGCTGGGGTAGGTCCACTGCGGAGGCGCAATGGGTTGGTCTCGCTCGTCATAGACCGGGTTCTGTCGGAACCATTCGGTGCCCCAGTCCATGAGGTCCTGGAAGTGAAACGGGTTGGCGCCTCCGGAGGCCACCTGAACCACATGCGGTTCAGGGCGGGGGCCATGCGCGGCCACCGCAATGATGGTGGCCACCACCAGATCCACCGGGATCACGTCAACCGCGCCTTCGGGCACACCGGGGAAGTCTTTGAGCAGTCCTCGGCCGAAGCCGATGATCACCGGTTCCGCCATGCGGAAGCCGCGGATCCAACCGGCAAAGGGTTCGGCCAGGGCCGATTCGATGATCGATGGTCGCACGATGCTGACCGGGATCTCGGCGCCGTCGGTAATGCGCGTTTCACAAATCGCCTCTTCGGCCATTGCTTTGGTGAAGGCGTAGGCATCGGGGAAGCCAAGGGAGGAGGCCCGGCCCAGTCCCAGGTCCACCAGCTGGTCTTTGACCCACCGGTTTCGATGCTGTTCGGTGCGGCTGGCCAGCGCGGTGTAACCGGCGGCGCCCACATCATCCACGGCCTGTTTGGCAAACTCATCCAGCCGTTTTGGCGTCCGGCTTTCGTCTTCCACCCTGATCCGGTGGCGGCGGGCACTGTCCACTTCGGCTCGCCAGTCGATCTCCACCGCAAACGGTCCGGCGCTCAGCAGTTCTTCGTCGGCGTCGCCCTTGCGGGTGCCGGCCACATAGGCGGTGGAGACCGCAATCAGGTGCGGGGTGACGCCCAGGTCATGGAGGGTGGAGACCAGTTCAACCGGGCCCATGAGGTTGGTGTTGACGGCCACGTCGAGGGGATTGTCGAATGAGACCGAGGCAGCCGAGTGGATGACGATGCTGCAGGAGGCAAGCGCATCACGGCCATCAGGGTCCAGGCCCAGACCGGGCTTGGTGATGTCGGCGGCTACCGCAGTGATCCGCGATGCGGCGATTTGCTTGAACTCGTCAGCGCCCCACATCTCACGAAGACGGTCGAAGCAATCGTTGCGTAGGATCTCCCGGTCCACGCGCTGTTGCGCGCCGCGCCGACCCGGGCGGACAAGAAGCACCAGGTGGGTGTCGGGAATCTCCCGCAGGATTCGTTCGACCAGATTGGTTCCCAGGAAACCGGTGGTGCCAGTGATCGCAATCCGCTGGCCCGCCAGAGCCCCTTCGATTGAGTTTGGGGTGATTGACGCAGTCATAGGCTCGGGCCAAACCTACCACTTGGTAAGGCTCTCTACCAACTGGTCAGGTTCGGGCTGGTTGGTGAAGTAATCTCTCTGGGTGGCCGCACCGATCGATACCCGTTCCCGGGCACTGGAAGCGGCGATCGAGTCCTTTGGTATACGTGGCGTTGGTGCAACGTCGCTTGACAACATTGCGGCCGATCTTGGCGTGAGCAAGCAGACGGTGCTCTATCACTTCGGTTCCAAGGACGGCCTGCTCGAAGCCGCCATCGACAACACCGCCAACCAACTGACCGAGATCGTGTCAAAGCGAACCGCCAGCGCAGAAGGCTGGGACGCCGTTGAGTCGGTGGTCAAGTCGGTGTCGCGGGTTGCGGTGCGACGGCCAGCCTTGTTGGGTCTGCTCCGTGAGGTGACGCGGCTGGGTCCGCCGTGGTCCACGCGAGCGATCGAAGCGCTGCAACCGCTGGTGGACGGCGCCACCGCCTTTCTGCAACAGGAGATGGACAACGGGCGGATGCGCCAGACCGATTCGCGCCTGTTGTTGCTGTCGGTCTACTCAACGGTGATGGGAGTGACCACCGAGATGGAAGTGCTCCGGGCCGTTGGCATTGAGCCGACGCTTCGGGAACTCCTGCGGCGTCGCCGGGAGCTGATCCGCTTCCTCAAGTCCGCCCTGGTCGCCGACGACTGACCGCGTCGGTGGCATCTGTGGGGGTGTGTCTCTCGACGGCCGATGATTCAGGTGGACAAACTGCTGCTTCTCTGGGCAAGATGGTCCCGAAATTACATTCCTGTAGTTTGTTCAGTCGGGGAAGGGGTATTCGATGTCGCCAGAAGACCGGTCCGTCACATTGGAGCAGGCGTTTGAAGAGGCTCTCCGCGCTTTCGGCGAAATGGAGCCCTTGGCCGACTTCTCGCTCGAGGATGCCACAGAGCTTGTCCGAGCAGATCGCGATGGTCGGGCCACCTGGTTGTGACGACCGGGTACATCTAGACGCCGCGTCGGTCGGGCTGACGGCGTTCGTCGCCGCTCACGCCAAACATGTCGTTGTAGTCAAGGATTGACGCTTCAATCACGGCTTTGGCTTGATCGGCGCCGTAGGTGCCAACCACCTCAATTGGATTGGGCTGCGGCTCTGATGACTCTCCGGTGACGTCCAGTTTGTAGGTGGCGAAGTAGTGGAGGATGCGGTTGACCACCGCCGTCGGGAGGTTCTTCAGATTGCTGGCGTAGTTGAACACCGAATCGCTGGCCAGGAACGCCACGATCTTGTCGTCCGCCTCGCCGTCGTCCAACAGCTGGATGCCGCCCACCACCCGGGCAGGAACCACGATGTCGGCGCGGTCGATGCGCTGCTGGCTGAGCACGCAGATGTCCAGCGGATCCTGATCGCCAATCTCGGCGTGGGGCGTGAGGGCGGCCACTCGATCACCGCAGTAGGTCTTGGGGATGAAGCCGTACAACGTTGGCGGCAGGGCGCTGCTGCCCTGGGGGCGGTCGACGCGCAGATAGCCGGTCTGTTTGTCGATCTCGTATTTGACGGTATCGAAGGGCGTGATCTCGATATAGGCCTCCACCACGTCCGGGGCCTGGTCGCCAATGGGCAGACCGTGCCAGGGGTGGGCGCGAAATCGGTTGAAGCTGTGAGACATCGCCACTCCTTCGGCACCGCAGGCCGGACTGTTAAGCCGCACCATCGCTCCGGACAGACAACTGGGCTCTCATTACAACTGGGCGCTCATTACAACTGGGCTCTCAGAACAACTGGGCTCTCAGGACGCGGGGTCTTTGCCCAACAGTTCTTCCATGACCTGAATGGCGCCGCTGAGACGCAGCAGTTGCGAGCGCAGCTCCAGAACCTCGGATTCGGCGTGGGCCAACATCTGTTCTCCCTTTGCCCGCTCCGATCGCAGGTCGTCGAGCCGGGCGCGCAGCGGGGCGGTCGGTGTGACTTCAGGTTGGCTGTCTGGTGATGTGGCGGTCATGATTCCAGCGCCTCCAGGCGGGTTCGCAGATCGTTGATGATGGCCTGCTGTTCTCTTAGAGCGGCAATGGCCAGCACACCGAAGGAGTTGTAGGACACTGCCATCTTGCCGTCCACTTCGCTCACCAGTTCCGGCAGAACCTCGGCCAGCTCCTGAGCGACGACGCCCAGGTCTTCGCTTCCATCGCTGCGCCAAGCAAAGCGCCGTGGCCGGATCTGTTGCACCACATCAAGAGCGTTGTCGATGTCTCTCACCGCAGTCTTCATTCCTGCGTCGCTCAAGGTCTGAGCCGGGTTGCCGTGGTAAATCCGGTTGCCCGCCTTGTTGATGTAGAGCGGCTTGCTGCCATGGGACTGAATCCAGCTGTAGTCCTTGTGGTAGCCCAGTCGCAGGTTGCTGGAACCGGTGTCGCCAAGAACCAGGGTGGTTCCGTGCTCGTTGTCCGGCTGGGCCGTGATGGTGACCCCGCCGTCGAAGATAGCGTCACCGCCAACATGCAGCGAGGCCCGCGGGGAGCTCGTACATACGCCCACGAAATTTCCGGCCGGATTGATGGCCAGTGGCTTGAGGCCGTGCGATTGAATCCAGCTGTAGTTCTGGTGGTATCCCAGGCGCAGGTTCGAGGCGCCCATTGGCCCCAGCACCAGTGTTGCGCCGTGCTCGTCTTGGAAGCCATTGTCGATCCCGACCTGGCCTTTGCACGTCATGCCGTCCAGGATGCGCACGCCGCCCGCCACTTGCAAGCGGTGGTCTGTGTCCGATGGGGTGGTGCCGATCCCGACCTTTTTGTCCTGGTGGAAGATTGGACCCTTCTCCACCGGGAGGATGAACTGACCGTCCCAGTAGCCGGGGAGGTCTTCGTAGCGGACGGTGATGTTGGCAGGACCCGATGGGAGTCCGATGGCGGTGAGGTTCTCTATGACGAGGTCGATGTACTCACCCGGCCCCAGCGACTCGACTGTCGGCTCAAACGACCAGGAGACCCGCATGCCCTGGTCATTGGTTTGGAGTGTCTGCTCGGTCTGGATCTTGCCGTTCAGGCGCCACGTGATGCTGACCTGCTTGGCGTTGGCCAGCTGGGTCAACGCCCAGCTCTTGTCCTTCCAATCCTCCTCGGTGTCCCAGGTCAGAGTGAATTTGGTGGCTGCCGATGCATCGGACCCCTCGGCGGTGTGAAGCGAGCGAAAGCGCAGATGGTTGCGGTCCGGATAGTCGAGAACTTTGGGCAGCGTGTTGATCATCCGAAGTGCGAGCTCCGGGGTCGTGCCAGCGTCGTGGGAGACGGTGTTGAGGACAAGATTGGTTTCCACGAATCCCACGTGCAGAGGCACTTCTCGTTTGCCGCTTTGGTTCACCACATCCAGGGTGCTGATTTTCTCTCCGTCCAGTGGAACCTGAGTCTGGTTCTCCCGCCGCCAGTGAGCGTTCTGAAAGCCCAGAATCACGTTGGTACCGCGGGAGCCCATCTGGCCATCTGCGGTGCCGTAGCGCAACTCGAAGTCAAGGGCGTCGCCCGGCTCCAGCGGCTTCGATCCAACTTTGGGCCGGCCGGCCACGTGGGCGAAGAATAGCGAGGACGACTGACCGTCGGCGGCGGGTACGAGTTGACGTGACGCCACCCAACCTTTGGGCAGACTCTTCTTCAGAACTTCAAGCGCCGGGGCCAAAGGCTTGGTTGCTTTGCTGGCACTCTTTGCCGATGGCGGTGACTGGCGGAAGGTTCCCGGACGGAATCGGAGCTCAAGGTGGTGGGATGAGGCGTTGGGGAACTCGCCCTGGGCATCTTCGATCACCTCCAACGGCGTCCAGTGCAACGGCACGCCCGAGGTATTGCGGATCGACGCTGTCATCGTCTGCTCGTCAATGTCGGTGATGTAGATGACGTTGCGCACGTCGTCATCAATGAGTTCGAAGTCGAACGGGAACTTGGCTTGGAACGCAGATTGCAGCGAACGGTCCTCGGACCGCATCCGTTGAATCTGTTCGGCGGTGAGAGCCCCGGCGTGCATCCGCAGTCGGGCGACCTGCGCCGGGAGCGTGGGGTCAGAGCTGGTGAGATCAGCATTGCCGCCGCGTCCCACCGTCATCGGTGCGGCCTCATGGAAGTAGATCATCGAAAGATGATCGTCGGGGACCTCGGCGGGAACCGTCGCGGTGCCAGCCAGCTGCCCGTCCACGTACATGGACGCGGTTCGACGGTCGAATACACCAGCGATGTGGACCCAGCTTCCCGGAGTGACCGTGAATGTTTTGCCTTTCGCTCGGGCTTCGAGGGGTGTATCCACCCCTTCGAGCCAGACCGAGAACCCTGGCTTCAGGTTGTTGAGATCCACCAACCACAGCCCGGTGACCCCGGCCAGCGGCAGAACCTTCATGGTCGACTTCGGTCCTTCGTTCACCCGAACCCACGCCGAGACCGCAACCGCGTCCTGTCCGTGGCCCGCGGTCTCCGCCGCGAGGCTGGTGAGGTCGATGAATGTGCCGGCTCCATCGAGCGCTATTGCGCTGCCGAAGTAGTCGTCGGGAACAACCGTTGGGGTCCCATGAATGCGGAACTCCCGGCCGGACCCTTCGACGGCGTCATGCACCCAGTAGGCGGGCTTGTCTGCTTCGTCGACTCGGACATCGAACAGGTCGAGAGGCAGGTCGAGCAGACGCGGTGGGGCTGCGTTTTCGGTTGTGGCAGCCGTGGCGGTTGTGGTGGTGATCGACATCGCGGTTCTCCTTCAGGGGGTGGGCGGAATTGTGGGCGCGGCGGTATTTGCCATGTGCGCATGGGGTGGATTGGGGCGGTCCCGACGGAGTTTCAACCAGCCGTCGCGAATCTCGTTGGGTCGGCCGAACACCGCATGGGTCACGGGCGGGTCAAGACCGATGCCCACGGCATCGAGGACGTCTTCGATCAGGGCTTCGTGGCCGGCAAACGGCGGGGGAAGCTCCAACGAAGGTCGGTCCTCAGCCCCGACGATGCGGTGCTCCTGTTCCGGCTCCGGGGTGGATGCTGCCACCGAGAGCTCCGGTGGCTCATCGCCGATATCAACCGTGATGCCGAGGCCGGCGACGCGTGGTGATGTCCAGATCGAGGTGGGGGCGAGCCAGCCTGTGTGCGGGTTGGTGAGTACGTCCCAGAGTTGGGTTCCTGATCCCGGAGTGCTCTGGGGGGCGTGGTCCGACTCGGCAGGGGGTTGCTGGGACTGCTTCTCTTCGAGCTGGATCCGTACGTCTTCCCACGCTCGGATGACGCTGCTGGCGGTCACCCGCTTGTCGGGATGGAACTCCTGCCACTGGTCGTTCTGCTCTTCCACCCAGGTCCAGGCGAAACCGTTTGCGCCTCCGAGCGGCAGTTCCTTGCGGCCGACTGGTGTGATGATCGGCGCGTGCAGAAATCCGATTTCGATGTTGTCCAGGACCTTGGCAAACAGCTCGGGAGGAACCCGCAGCTCCTGCCGGGGCAGGATGCCAACGGTGGCGTGGACCGAACCGTGAGGGTCGATCAGCATGGTGACGAACTGCGGAGGATCGTCGATGGTCTGGTGGAAGTTGATGGCGCCGTCGTTCACTGCGTCAAAGCGGGTTTCGAGCGCCGCGTTGTCGATGAAATCGCTCTGCGGTGAGTAGAAGACGGCCGGAGCGGCGTTTGGCGCATCACCGCGGGCTCGGCCGAACGCCAACTCTCCGCTCTGGTCCCAATCCTCAAGCCAGTAGCCCACCAGACCGTCGCCCAGTTGGCCGTACTCGCCCAGCCGAACCGGGAACTGCACTTTGGTGAACTCACCGGTGGTTCGCGTGGAGCGTTGCAGGTCCCGCGAGAACGCAGCCCAGGTGTTGCTGACTGCGGGCAGACCGTGGGTCTCCAAGTCCAGTCTGGCCCGCACGATCGCCACCGGACGTCCAATCAGTGCCGCGGATCCACGGGGCGGCCGATGACTCCGGGTAACGATGTTCTCCAGCGCGTCTTCGATGACGGCCACGAAGGTCTCGTCGAATCGTCGATCAACCTTGACGATGCTGTCTTCCAGAAACTGGATCACGCGGCGAAGATGGGGATTTGGGATGTCGGCGATCTCCAGCGACGAGTCCGTATCGGGCGAGGGACGCCATTGACCGGTCTTGTAATAGCCGACGGCCGCGCCTTCGGCGTCGTAGAACCACAAGCTCCGGTCCAGCATGTTGGGTACAACCCAACCGCAGATGGGCGATGCGCCAGTGGCCGCAGACGCCAGCTCGTTGTCGCTGGTGGCGGAAAGCCAGCGGAAGTCGAGTCGCGCCGGTTGAACGATGCGGGGAGGCAGCTGGATGAGGTGATTCGATCCGGTGACAGCCATATCCGCTGGAGCAATGACCTGCTGCGGATCGATCTTGCGCGCTTGACCAAAGGTGTCCACCACCTTGAGGTTCAGGACCTTCAATGATCCCGCGCGAATGGGGTTGAAGGCGTTCTTGGGATTGGGGGCCACCGTTGGCGATCCGCGGAGAACCTCCCGCACTTCCTCTTTGGAGAAGTTCCGGTAGCTGGTGAAGTTCACCGGGTCGTCAACGGTGAGCTCCACCGAATCCTGGCGGGTGATGAGAGCTTCGTTGAAACCGCCGAGTTGCTGCGACAGCATGGGCGCATTCAGCAGTTCCCGCAGGCTTGCGACCATGGCGACCGTGGGGTCATCCAGGAGGGCGCCCGAGGTGTTGAACCAGTCGAACAGATCGTCGAGTTGCGCGGCGCTGGTAAGCGCTGCTCTCCGTTCGGGGTCTCCGGTGATCTTGCGTTCTTCAAACCACCGATTGATCGCAGTGCTCTTGGTGAGAAGCCGGGTCGTGATTGAGTTCTGCAGACCGGTTCCTGCCTGACCGGTGAGGATCGAAGATCCCACGTACACGTTGGAGTCCGCTCGCACGGCTCCGGCGGCGGGACGGAGAGCCAGCTCGGGATTCAGGATCGGGGCTTCGAAGTTGTCCCGAACGAAGTCCGGATCGTAGGTGTCACTGCCAGCGAATCCGTCGGCCACGCCGCGCAGCGGTAGCAGCTGCACCCGCCACTCCATCAGTACGGGATTCCAGGGCTGCTCCTTCCAGACCGTCTGGCCAAGTTCGGCGGGGTGACGGTTGGTGCTGTCGTGCAGCTCAATGAGCGCGTGGCCCGCGAGCAGTCGACCCTGAGTCTCGGCGAGTGCCGCTTCGGTGGTGGGCGGTGGAGGCGAGGGGCGGTAGACGGTGGCGGGAAGGGTGCCGTCGGCTCCGTGTCGCCGCGTGTTCTCGGCCAGATCGCCGGCGATGAGTACCACCGGCTCGTTGGGTTCCCAGAAGCGATGGTCGGGAACGGACTCGAGCCGGAGGTTGATGGCGTTGCGCTCCAACGGCGCCAGATCGGCTTCGAAGGCCGACACCTCCTGGGCCAGGATTTCGATCGCATCGATCAGCTGTGCCGCGGCGCTGGTCGGGTCGCCAGCGGTCAGGGCCGGCGGGCCGATGACCGTGCCGTCCTCATCCAGGGGTTCGTCGACCGCTATCTCCCCGACGCGGGCCAAGGCCTCGCGAAGCGGAATCAGGTCAGCACGTTCGATGAAGAATCGAATCAGGTCCGGGTCCGGGTACTGGGTCGGCCCAACATCGGGCGGGTAGAGCGCAACCATGTACTTGTACCAATCGCCGAAGAGTCGACGCTGCAACCCATCGATTTCGGCCCGGCCGTCGTCGTAGACGCGTTGGCGGTCGTTGGCCAGCTTCACCGCGTCCAGCACCTCGGTGCTCAGCGGCGTCCGCTTGGTCTGGTCCGCAATCGACTGCGGGTCGGTGAGCGGCATGCGATCGGCGGCGGCGTCAGTGCGCACTCGCCAGGTGGTCCCCCCTTCAACCGGCGAGAAGCGCGTCTGGTGCTGCATGGCGCGCAACACGATGGGCAGACTCAGCGAGTCCTCGTCCAGCATCCCGTCAAACTGGACCGCCCCGAGGGTTTGCTCAATGCGAGCTCGCACCGGGGTTGCCAGATCAGGAACGTTGGGCCCAAGCCGTTCGACCGCAGCCCGCGCCACGTGGGCAGCAATCGCTTCGCTCGGGCTGTTGGCCACGGTGACTCGCGGCTCGGGCCTGGTCCCACGTTCTCTGGGGTCCCTGTCCACCGCAGGGTCAAAGGTCATCGACGCGGTGCACAGAATTCGGGTGGGAGGGTCAGATGTCCCGGCATGCGCAGCGTCGGCCACGTGCCAATCGAAGCGATGACCAATGGCAGCAACCCAGTCAGATGCGGGATCAGGCGCATCAGGGTCTTCGGGGGTCGAACGCAGGAACTCTTCGAGGGGGTCGGTGGTCTGACCGTTGCGCTCGGCATACCACCCAATGAGGTCGTACCGAACCAAAGAAAGATCCGCGGGAGGGGCAGAGTCACACAGCCCGAACACGCTGTGGCAGCTGGGGTAGTAGGCCGCGAAAGTGGGGTCGCCGAAACCGACTGCAGTCAGCGGCGTCTGGAAGGCGGGGCTGGTCAGATACTGGTCCGGTGGCTCGTCGGGCTCAGGCTCGTCGCCGGTCCACGCCACCAGCGGCATCGTGCGGCCCAGGTAGCGGAACGGCTGGGTTGGCTGCTTCTTTGTTCCGGCCGGTGCAGCCACCAGGGGAACGGCGACGGCGGCACCTCGGCGGTTCACGCCGACGGCGGCCACATAGTCACTCTCAACGATCCAACTGAAAGTTCGACCGGTAGGAGAGTCGCCGGGTGTTGCCGGGTCGCTCGGTCTACGGGTCACCAGCCATCGATTGGGCAGAGCAGGGAACCGGATCTGATCCGCCGTCGGATCGTGCCAACCGCGAGTCAGGGCATCGGGCATCGCCCAATGCAGATGCAGGCCGTGGCCAAGTTGCACGTCGGCATTGGCAAAAGGTTGAGCGACGATCGACTCCGCCAGATAGGCGAGGTCGGCATTGACATCGGTCTGACGGTCCGCATCAAACCACGGCAGACGGGAGTAGTCGGGTGAGCGCCGAATGGCGGCCATCGAGGGGCCGTCGATATGCAGTGCGTCAAGCTCGATGGGGACAGTCAGGTACGTGCGGTCGGTTCTCATGGGTCGACCCGGAGGAACATTGTCTTGCTGGCGCCTTCGAACATCTGCATGCCGAAGTCGGCTCCGTCAAATTGCGCAGTCCGTGGCAGGACCTTCTTCATCTCTGCGCAGAGTTGCACCATGTCGACGATCCGTTCATCGTGATTGCTGAATGGGACCGGGACCGCCACGCGGCTTGCCGGCTTCCTGCGGGTGGGTGGTGCGGTCTCCACGTCCTTCTTGTGGGTTCGGTCCGAGTGCTCGTCCACACCGAACTGCAGCCCTTCGGGTTTGAGATACAGCTCGATGGCGGCCAGGTCGCCGTCGAAGATGAGGAGGAGGGTGTCAGGTCCCAATCGGGTGGCCCGGAGGTTGGTCAGTTGGTTGGCGCCACGGGTATCCGGTCGGGCGTCGAAAGCATCGATCATCATGTCCGGCCACCCACTCACCAGTCGAGAGCGAAGAACGACGCCAGAACGCATCCTCGTGTTGGCGTCTCCTCGAAGGGCTTCGAAGTGGCGCCGGCTGAGCCCGGGATCCCGGACCACGAGTTGACCCGCCCGGGTGGACATGGTCCAACGCTGATGGCCCGTGTGAAGGGATCCTCTTCGGGTCTCCGGGTCGAAGCTGATCTTCAGACTCTCCGGGTTGACCTGCAAGGCCGCGGCCACAATGCCACGGTCCGGTTCCGGCAGGGCCTCCGCCGCGAGGGCCCTGGTCAACGCGGGGGTCAGATCGCGATTGACCACCTGGTCCCGAAGCGTTCCCCCAATGCTGAAGGCTCCTGCCAACGACGCGTCGACCCAGGCCTGATCCAGGCGGAAGAAACGAATCGACTCCGATGGCAGCATCGCCGCGTCGGGTACCAGATAGTTGAACGGGACGTTCTCCAGCCGAGCCAGACCAGCCAGCCACGTAGAGAGGAGCTCTTCATGTTCGTTGATGTCCTGATCGGAGGTGGCCTGGGTCGAGCCAACCAACACGGTCTCGGTCGCGTGTTGTTCAAGCTGGCGAGCCGTCTTGCGGTTGGCGTTCTCCTTGTAGCTGTAGAGAGCGGTGGTGAAGCCATTGTCGTTGAGCGCGAGGGCTCGCCCCAACGTGAAGGCTGCGGCGTGGGATACGTCGAAGATGGCGTGGTCGCCATCGAAGATCAGCAGTTCATCGGAGAAGACCGGCAGGGGAGCAGCGGGATCTGCGCCCATCGCCTGACCGGCGCTGGGGCTCAACGGGCCGCGGTACCAGGACCAGGTGCGATCTGAGGTCCGCATGTCGTGACGCATCATCACCGCGCCCTGGGCCAACATCGCCTGGGCCGCAGGAACCGCCGAGGGCGCGTCCACCGCAAGGGGTCCCGAGTCCAGGTCGGCCGACAGGTTCTCGAAGTTCTTCCCGTTCCGCGCAAAGCTGGCAAAGTTCCATCCCGCCAGGGCAACCAGAGTTCGGTATTCGCCGCGCCCACGGTTGGCAAACTGGCCCGACTGGTCGTAGAGGCCTTCCACCGATACCAGAAAGCAGTAGGTGCTCGAGTCGGGCCGCGGAAGGCGATTGGCAAAAATGACCGCCAGCTCGCGGCTGGTGCCGCTGTTGGGTGCAGTGCGCCGTCGAACATGAGCTTGAAGTTTCATTGCGGGGCCGCTGGGCATGATCTCGCTGAGGAATGCGGGCCGCACCGAGATGGTGGTGACCAATGCGGAGCGGTCGAGGTGGGGGTCGACCATGTCGTAGGCAAATCCCGGATCCGCCGCAGCAGCTCCCAAAGGAACCGCGTCCTTTGGGATCATGACGTCGCCTCGTTGAATGTCGGTCTCGTCGATGGCCAACAGCACCATCCACGGCTCGTCGTCGACAGTGCCATACGCGGAGCGTTCCCAGGGCAGCGTTGCGCTCCGAAGGGAGATGTGGGGGAACGTCCGGTTGTAAACACCCAACGACCCGGCGGGCGGGAACTGGGCCCGAACCTGGCCGGGGTTGATGGCGAACCGAGCGCCGCGAACCACCAACTCCTGACTGGCCTTGTACGGGATGGGTTTGGCGTCGGGCGTGGGGGCGAAGAGCTGGGTGGCGTCCACGCGGTAGGTGCCCGATTCGAGCGCCGGTTTCTGAAACTCCAGAATCTGGATGTTGTCTGAGGCGTTGGTCGTGGTCACGTCAGCCGGCCGCCTGGGGGATGCGGACGAGGACTTCCGCGGCGTTATCGATCAGGTGCGAGCAGTCGATGGTGGACGCATCCAGGCCCAGGCTGGACAGGAGCGCGGCGCGGCGGTCGGTGGGCCCAGGACTCTGCAGGGCTGCCGACACCGCGTTGTAGCTCTCGCCTGCAGATGGCGGTGGTAGCGCAGCAACTGGCGCAAAAGCGGGGTCATGGATCTGGAGGTCGAAAGCGAAGTCGGAGACCGGCCGGATTGCACTCTTCTCCGGTGTCAATGGGGGAGCTGGTTGCAGCCGATACCCGAGGGTCAGGTCACGCATCAAGGACTCTTTCGCCTTGGCGGCGTCCAGGGAGCGACCCCAGAGAGCGGCCGGCGCGTTCCGCGTGATCGGGGTGACCTGCATCTCGTCGAAGGCACGGCCGTTGCGGGTGATCACCACGTCCATGGAGGAGGTGTGCACCTTTTTGAGATCCATGGAGGAAATGCCGAATGCCGCACCCGTTGTCTGTACCGGGAGCACTGTCGACAATTCCACCTCAAGCTCGGCCGGGTTGACGATCGTGAGGTTCTCTCGTTCTTCGGCGAGACCGCGGGTGACGCTGAGCGAGAGTCGATCGGCGGCCGGTGGGAGGAAGGCCTTCTCAAACTCGGACCAGTCGATGGGAGAGACCTGCCTTTTCCGAGCACCGAAGTTGACGGTGAAGGACACGACCGAAAGGTCCACCGTCGCCGTGCCACCGAACTCGGGCCCCCACAACTCCAGCGACGCGCCAATGCTGACCCGGATGGATTTGCGGATCGTTCCGAGAAAGCCAAGGTCCAGTGTGAAGGTGTACGAGCAGCGGAACCGCACGTACATGCTGGCCCGGTAGTAGTAGGGCTGCCACGAGAACAGGAAGTGCGCGCCCATCTCGAACGACGCGTTGAGGTTTCCGCTCTTGTACACCGCGGAGAACTCGCCGCCGGCCATCACCGCATTGGGCGTGAGTGCCATGTAGATCGAGCCCGAGATGGTGACATTGCGGGAGACTCGCCATCGCAAGCCGAGCCTTGGCACCTCCGGGTACCACTTCGGTACGGGGTAGTCGGGGTGGTAGCCGCCGAGGGTGACAACGAAGTCGCCTTCGTGCTCTCCGGCCAGCCAGGCCGCGAAGGCGAATCCGCCGGTGAGTCGACAGGCCCGGGTGAGGACAAAGGAGTTCTCGGTCAAGACGCCTCGAACCAGGATGGTTCCTTTGGTGACGTTGATCTCTGCTTCCAGGGCCAGCTCAGCCTGGGCCAGTGGACTCCGGCCGGGGGGAAGCTCCGGCGGAACGCTGAGGCGCGTTATCCCCAGAAGGTTGATGGTCAGCTCCTGGCCGATGCGAACGATCAGCAACGCGAACGAGTCCAGCAGTTTGAACGAGGTGAACTTGATGCCAACGGCGAAGAACATCTCTCCGCGTTTGGCGGGAAGAATGCGCTTGAGTTTGCGAAGGGTGGAGAGAGGGTCGGTCGGTCCGGGACGTCCCATCGCCGCTTGCACAAACGGGAACGACGGAACACCTTCGGCCGGAGGTAGCACCAGCCGCCGGTTGTAGCCGAATCCCAGCGCCAGGCCGGTGACGAAGAAGAACGCAGGGCCTCCCAACGGACGGTTCAGCACCGCATAGAGGAAGAGCGAGGCCTGGCCGTCGACTTTCTGGTATCCGCCCATGGCGGTGATTGACAGCGATGGCAGCGTGATGGAAGCCATCCCGACGAACGAGCCGTCGGCGCGGTCATACAGCAGCGCCCCGGACACCTTGACCGGGCCGCTGGTGAATCCCAGCCCCAGGCCTTTGAGCTCGAAGGTGGGATCGAATCGGTCCAGAGGGTTGCTGACTCCAAGCCCATCCACCGACAACGCCAACGGTCCCAGCATGAAGCCCGCGTCGATGAGGAGCGAGAGGTCCCCGTCGCCCATCCGGTACCCAATGCGTGCAACGGTGACTGGACCGAACGTCTTGTTCAAGTCCATCCATGTGACACCGCCAGCATCATCGTTCGGGGGCGGCCGAACTGGCAGCGACGGCGCATTGGGCGCCTTCGGTGCTGGCGAGTGATCGCTCTTCGCCAACGAAGGCCGCCGCAGCGGAAGGGCCAGCGACTGAGCATGCCCACCCAGGTGCAAACGGCCAGACAGTACCGGCCCGGCCGGCGTCGGTTCGGCCGGGTTGTCCGGGATGGGCAGGCTGAAGTGTGTTCCGTGGAGCGAGCTGACAATCGCTTCCCGCAGGTTCGCATCCAACTCGGTGCTCGTAACCAGAACCTGCAGCTCATCCAACCGGGCATCGCCGCTACGCGCAACCTGCGGTCCAACCACCGGTAGTTCGGTGAGATCGATTTTCAGCCCAAACTCGGCACCGAAGACGATTGCGGACCGGGTCATCACAAACACTGCGCGGTTGAGCTCCACCACCAGCGACGGCACCAGGTCACCGATGTCCGGCGAGATGCTCAGGGCCAGGTCCCGAATGTCCAGCCGCGCCGGATCTCCCTCGGTGTCAAACGATCCGACCACGAGCCGATGGTCATCCGAAGAGACGATGGAGATATGGAACTGTCGATGACCAAGCTCGGCCATGCCGGTGAGTCGGAACTCGCCGTCGCCCATCTCCAACAGGGCGCAGACGTCCACATCCGGGCCTTCGCCCAGATCGATTTCAGCGAGAACGCCAAAGGCGGTGCGCGTCCGGCTCAATGGTTCAGGTCGAGTGTTGGTGGGTTGACGATGGCCTGGTGACGGCGATCACTTGCCGCCGCGGGTTGCCGCAGGCCTCTTCGAGTCGGTCACGCGACATCGCCGGCGGCCACCGCGGTTGGCTTCTGGTTGGTGGCGCGGACAAAGAGCCCTTTGAGGCCGACCGGCAGACCTGCGGGCGTGAAAGCCTTGGGAGCGATCGCGCTCGCCCCAAAGGTAAATTCGGTGGACTCGTTGGCTTCCGTGCCCACGGTGCCGGGTATCCGAAGGTAAAACTCTTCGATCACGATCTCGATCGTCCCGGCAAACTCTGCCACCTCTCGCAGCTCCTCGGGGAACTCGCTGGCCGCAGGAAGCGTGTACGTGTCTCCGGTTTCAGTGAAGTTGCTGATCAGGTTCTCGAGACCCACCTTGCCGTCAGCAAGAGTGCCGAGTGACACCGGGTGAGGGAGTTCGAGCTCCACACCGTTTGCCTGCAGGTCCCCGACCGCCTGGGTCACATCTTTGGGGCGGAGGGTGACCACCTGCTGGTTCACTTCCAGGACGACGCCAAATGAAACTGGCATGACTGACTCTCTTTCTGTTGGATGGATCCGTTGGGTTGGTTGGTGATCTTGTGGTTGATGGTCACGGCGACTTGTCAGCTGAGCGGTGAATGAATGCTCGGGCCGTCAGCCCCGGCAGCAGCTCAAAGGGTTGACTCAGGATCCAGACATCGGCATCGCTGCGATCCAAGCTCCTGTTGTCCAAGCCCCTGTTGCCCATGCCGATGGTGTCCGTGCCGCTGTTGTCCGTGCCGCTGTTGTCCGTGCCGTCGACCGGCGACGTCAGCGCAGCCGGGGGCCGGGTCAGGATCTCCGGCAGGTCGGTGGCAACCGCTTCATCCCAGACGCGGGCGAGCGGGGGAGGAGGTGCTTCGGCGGCTGAGGTGAGGCCCAGACGCGCGAGTTCAGTCGCAAAGGTCGCCACTAAACTTTTTCCGCCATTCTTTCCCCTGCATCAGGGGCGTGGACAACGACCCGCTGTCGTTGTTCCGCCGTGCCCGGCCTGCCGCCCTACCTCATTCGGTCTAGCACAGTCTTGCGGACGTGTTAGAAACAGCCACGGACCGTCCGGTGGGGAGGGTCGAACCGGGGTGGGAGACACCTCGACTCCGGCGGCCTCGGCGGCCGGCAACAAAGAGGAGCGGGATGATGCAGCCACTGCATTTCATTTGGTGCGGAAAGATGCCAGCGGACACGTCACTGGCTGTCGACAATGTGGCCACGATGGCCAAGCTCGACGGGACCGAGGTTCATTACTGGGTGAACGTGGATCTGGTGGGACCAATGACGCGCGCCATGGCGCATGCCCGGGTTGCGGCGGCCATCAAAATTCAAGACATCGCCACCCTTGAAGTCCAGGCGGGCAACGCCAACAAGGTGGTCAATCAGGCGACTGCGAGGGCGGCACTGGACCTGGTCGATTGGATGTTGACGCAGGGGCTGCACTCGATGGCCAAGGACCTGATCTCGCTGCTGGTGCTGGGCTTGCACGGCGGTCTGTATCTGGACACAACGACTCAGCTGCTGCATCCCAACGATGAACCTGGTGCCGGCGGGGTCTCGCTTCGGTCGGCGCTGACCAATCCTCCCGCCCGCATGCGCATTCCGACGGTGTACCAGGACGCTGCGGCGCCCTGGCTCCAGACAAAACAGTGGGTCCCCGAAGTTCCAACCGTCGGCGCAGTTCTGGAATACATGCAGGCAGACGACGGCGTCGAGGTGAGACAGTACCGGCTCCCCGAGATTGATGTTTGGGCCATGTACGTCCCCGCTCCCACCAACGGGCGCAGTGATGCCGAGTCGGCGATGTTCGCCACCGCCATCAACAATTTTCTGACACGCATGATCGCCTTCAGATCGGCGACTGAAGGAGACTTTGGGCCCCTGCTTGCGCTTCCGCACGGCAACATCGAAGTTGACCAGATTCAGGCCCGCGTCCACCTTCTACGCGATGTGATCAGGAGGGAGAACATGGACCCTTTGGCGCTGGGAGATTTCAAAGGCTTTGTTGGTGCGCAAATTTCGGGATCGCTCTATGAAGCGCTGTTGGCAACTGGCCTTGTCAACGGGGCCGACCCTGTGGCCAACGACCAGGTCCAGCTGCCAAACCCGACGTGGGGAAGTCAGGCTCTGCCATCAGTCAATCCTGGCAACCGCACCTACGAGTTGCGCGAATTCGGGATCGCCAAGGTGTACCGCAACAGTTGGATTCCCGCGACCCCGCGTCTGCACATCGGTGGACCGATCGCGGCTCTCAACATCGCCCGGGTCGAAGAGCTGAAGTCCGGTGCGGTATACGAGTTGCACGGCACGGACCGCTCTCGCCTGGCGATCAAGATTGAGCCGAGCAGACAGGATCGCGACGCTGCGGCCAATCGCCAGTTGGTGCAGCGCACGGCGATGGTGATGCACGCCGCGGATACGCCAGTCGAGATTGAGATTATGGCTGACGCGGAGGCGACCGGGATCCTCCAGTTCGCCCGTGATGGTGCTGACCCAAACCAGCCAGGTGGCTGCGGCCACGGACCTTGCGACTGCTCCAAACTTCGAGCGGTGATGGAGGCGGCCGCCCCGGCTTGGACCTGGACCAAAATGTCGTGGTGCATCGACCTTGTTGACCTGGGGCAGGCTTTCGCTCAGCGTACGGATCCGAATGAGCCCAGTCGGGATGCGGTACGTCGGTTTGCCGCCGCGCTCAATGCAGACGGCGGCTTCGAACGAGTTGGCCGCATCATTGCGGCCGACGCGTTCAACGCCAACTCTGATCGCTTTGTCTTTTCGGACCGGGGAACCGTTGTCGATATCCGAAACAAGCCGGTGAGACTGCGGCGGCTCCTGAACATCGGCAATGTCATGATCGCCCGGGATGTCACGGGTCATGATCGGCCCATCGGGCTGGATCCGTACGACCCGTGGTCCAACGAGGGTGACTGGAGCCTTTCCTTTGACGACCTGCGTGGTGAAAACAACGGTGTCTGGGAATGGTCGGGCTTGATCCTGCAGGACACGGCACGACCCATGCGGGAGCAGATGGCTGCCGATTGTGCGCATGACATCGACACCCTTTTGGGTCCGCATCATCATGCATTTGGACGGCTACGCGGGAAGGCGAATGTGAGCCGCATTGATGCACGCGCGGCAGACCGAATCGTCGTCGGCATCGAGCAGGGTGCGGTTGACATCCGGGCCGCGTTGAAGCGCGTATGGGGAGACGAGCATCTTCCGGTTGGGCTCAAGGACCGGCTCAATGGGTTGCATTGGCTTCGCTCGGCCGACTACACGAAGTACAAGAAGAAGGTGAAGCGCAAAGGCTGACTCAGATGGGTGGCTTTCTCCGCCGAGGCGACTTCCCGCGGCGGCCCAGTGTCAACCCAATGGCGAGGGCGAAGAGCGTGACCAGCATCACACCGCCCACCACGGGTAGGAGGATGCCATCGTCGACCGACGTTTCCCCCGGATCGGCCGCAGCCAGCTGGGGATCGGGGGGCATCGGCGTGCCGAAGTCCGCCGCCGCCTCCGCAGAGTCGATGCTGCACAGGTCGCTGCGCCACTGGCCATCGGAGCTTTGGCGCACCACCACGGCTCGGCGGTCACCAATCGCTTCCCGTTCGAAGCCGCAGCTGGCGCCGTCGGTCGAGGTGTTGACATCGACGGTTGGGCCAAGGGTGCCCTGCAGGACCGACTCCACATCAAAGCGCCACGTGGTTTCCTCTTCGTCGACATCCTGGCCGGTCACGGTTCCCACAAAGACGGTGGCGTCTGGCCCGGGCAGATACGGCTCCTCAAACGGATGGCCCGCACAACTGCAGGCAAATGCCGGCGCGGCCGCCATCAGGGGGCTGACCAGCGCAGCCAGCATCGCCACGATCAACGCCGCTTGAAAGTGTCGGCGGCTCATCGGCTGGTGTTCTGGTGACTGCGTCGTCGATCGTGGCGTTCGATCGCCAGGTGCACCAGCTTTTCAATCAGCGCGCTGTAGGGCAGGCCGGAGGCGTCCCACATCTTCGGGTACATCGAGATGGGCGTGAAGCCGGGCATGGTGTTGATCTCGTTCAGCAGGAAGCCCCGGCGCCGGCTGAGAAAGAAGTCGACTCGGGCCAGGCCTTCCACCCGCAGTGCCCGGGCGGAGCGAAGCGCCAAGTCCTGGACTTCGGCAACCATCCGGTCGCTCAGATTGGCGGGAACTTCGGTCCGGGCCACGCCGTTCTCGTACTTATCGGCGTAGCTGTAGAAGTCATCGCCGGGAAGCACCTCGCCGGGAAGCGACACCCGCATTTCGGTGTTCCCCAGAACGGCCAGCTCGATCTCGCGGCCCACGATCTCTTCCTCAACAATGACCCACTCGTCGTAGGAGCCGGCGAGCTCCACGGCGGCCCGAAGGCTGGCCTGGTCGGTGGCGCGGGAAATGCCGACCGAGGACCCCAGGTTGGCAGGCTTGACAAACATCGGGAATCCAAGGTCAGCTTCGGCCCGGGCAAACCAGCCGTCGGCGGCCACTTCGGCGCGGACCGTCAGGTATCTGGCTTGGGGAATGTCGTGGGCCGTGCACATTTCTTTGGCCGCTATCTTGTCCATGCACAGCGCCGAGCCCAGCACGCCGGTGCCCACATAGGGAATGTCGGCCAGTTCCAACAGCCCCTGCACCGTTCCGTCTTCGCCCATGGGGCCATGCAGCAGCGGGAAGACCACCGTGGGGGCGGCCGAGGTAGGGGCCGCCGCCGTCGGTGACGTCAAGACAACCTGCGGTGCCACGCTCTGGCCTTCGGTGGGCAGCGATGGTGGCAGCTCGGCCTGTTGGTCTATCAGGGCCTTGATGCCATTGGCACGGCGCCAGGTGCCGTCACGTCCAACCGCAATGGGATGGATATCAAAGCGGGTGGTATCGGTTGCCGCAATCATCTCCCGGGCCGAAACGCATGACACGTCGTGTTCTGCGGATCGACCGCCAAACAGAACGATGAGACCAATTCGGTCGGACGGATGGGGCGTCGGGGCGTCGGTCACGCTCCGAACTTATCGTTTCGACTCCCGGCTTTCGGGTCGGTTGTTGACCAGCGGTGCCCGGTAGTGTTTCGAGATGCGCTTCACCTCATCTGGGATTGCGGCAGCGGTCGACGGCACGGTGGTGGGGCCGGACGTAACCGTCAACGGTGTGTCCATCGATTCTCGCAGCCTGACCGCGGGCCAACTGTTTGTTCCGCTGGTGGCGGAACGGGATGGGCATGACTTCATTGCCGGTGCCATCCAACGCGGCGTGGAGGTGTGGTTCTCGTCCACCGTCGCAGGAACTGACCAGGCAGTGCAGGCGGGACTCACCGCCATTGAGGTGGCGGACACCATGGCCGCGCTCACCGCTCTGGGCTCATACGCCCGCCAGCGGCTGAGTGGCGAGGTGATTGGCATTACCGGCTCGGTTGGCAAGACGTCCACCAAAGACCTCATGCGGGCGGTTCTGGCGGCGGGGTTGGGGGCAACTCACGCCAACGTCACATCGTTCAACAATGAGATCGGCGTGCCGCTCACGCTGGCGCAGAGTTCGGTGGAGGACAAGGCGGTCATTGTGGAGATGGGGTCCCGGGGGGTCGGACACATTGCTGACTTGTGTGCCATTGCCGCACCGACCATCGGCGTGGTCACCACCGTGGGCGCAGCTCACACGTCAGAGTTTGGCAACGTTGAAACGGTGGCGAAGGCAAAGGGCGAGCTTGTGGCTGCGGTGGGGTCAACGGGAACCGTCGTGCTGAACGCAGACAATCCGTGGACGGTGGCCATGACCAAACGCACCTCCGCCCGTTGCGTCATGTTCGGCCTGACCGAAGGTGCCGAAGTCACTGCGACCGACATCAGCATGGATGCGCAACTGCGGCCCCGTTTCACGCTCGTTACTCCCTCGGGGTCTGCGCCGGTGGGCCTTGAAGCCCGCGGCGCCCACAACGTCATGAACGCCCTGGCCGCGGCCGCAGTGGGCCACGCGCTGGGTCTCTCCGCGCCCGCTATCGCCAACGGGCTGGGTTCGGCCGTCCTCTCACCGTGGCGGATGGAGGTGCTGGCCGGGCGTGCCGGTTCAACCATCATCAACGACGCCTACAACGCCAACGCCATCTCCACCGAAGCGGCCCTTCGATCGCTGGCCGCCGTGCCGGCGACCCGGCAGGTGGCGGTGCTTGGCGTCATGGCCGAACTGGGTGACCTGCACGACGCCGACCATCAACGCATGGCTGCGTTGGCCGCGGAGCTGGGCATCGAAGTCATTGCCTTTCAGGAGGAGGCCTATGGTCTCCCGGTTGTCGGCTCGCTTGATGAGGCTGAGGCCCGAATCGGCACGCTCACTCCCGATACCGCGGTGCTGGTCAAAGGCAGCCGGGTAGCCGGTCTTGAATCGTTGGCCCAACGGTTGCTGGCGTGAGCGCGGCGCTGGACATCGCCTGCCCGGAGTGCGGCGAGCAGGAAGAACTGCGCGGCTCACGTGAGGGCCAGACCATTCTCATCACCTGCGAGTCCTGCGGTGTGACCTGGGAGCGGGACCTCACGCCGCGCTGCAAACAGTGCGGGGGCGATGATGTGCGGGTTGCGTTCCAGGCAATCATGGAAAAGGCTCGCGGCACCCAGCTGTCCATCGCATCCTTGAAACAAATCTGGTTGTGCCTGGTGTGTGATGCGGAGAAATACGAGAAGGTCCGGGAGACCAATCGGGCGCTTCCACCGGATGAACTGCCAACCACCTGACTGGTTGATCGCCTGGCTCAGGTTTCAGGAGGTCAGGGCGCTGGCGGCGGCGTCAAGCACGTGGTCCAGCGTGTGTCCCGGCGACAACGGCATGGAGGTTGATCGGGGGGCGGTGGTGAATACCTGGTGGTCGATGTTGATGGGGTGCTGGGCGATGGCCAGCAGGCGGTTGCTCATGTCATCGGCGTCGTAGGAGAACGCGGACGCGCCTTCCAGCGGATAGCCGAGCCACATCAGGTACGGGCCGTCCAGGTGCGCCACAATCTCGCCCGGTCGACACAGACGTTCAAAAGATCCGCCCAACTCCGCCAGCACCAGCGCCGCCTCCCGAGCCGGCGTTTGGTCCCAGATGTCCACCGTGACCACTTCCACCACGATGGCCCAGGCCTGATGAAGGGCATCGGGGGTTCGCCGACGGTATGCCGTCAGCCACTGCTCCACGCTTGCGGCGGTGGCCAGCCCGGTGAACGGATGACGCTCGACCGCGGCCAGCGGCGGGACGTGAGCGCGTGCGGAGACGGTGGGGTCGGCGGCGTCCGGCGTGGCCGCAAACTCCACCAGGTAGGTGCCGTTCTCTGATGGGAATCCGGTGAGCTCAAAGCGTTCCCATGCGAAGCGGTTGGTGTGCAGACGGACGCTGGTTTGCAGCGGGGCAAGCTCCCGGGCGCCGCGAATTTGAAACTCGTTCAAGAGTCGCCGGTCATCAGGATGAATGACCGCTCCCAGCACCGGGGCGCGGGATCCGGGTTCTTCGGAACGGTCAAACGGGAACGTGGACCAGAACGTCTCATCGGCCAGTTGCAACGTGCCGCTGGGGGACCATTCGGTCATGCAGCGGAACTGCCCCGGAACCGTTGGTGGCGGCAGGAGCTGGGCCATCATCGTGACCGGGGCCCGTAGCGGACGCTCGAAGTCGCCTGAGCGTCCTTCTTTGCGCCATGAGACCCAATTGGAGAACGCGCCGCTTTCAGATGGGATTTCCCGTCGGGAGGTCAACACGGACACCAAAGCCAGCAGAACAACAAGCGTGGCCAAACCCAACGTCATCCGGGAATGCCCACGGTCGCCAATGAGGCTGCGCTCCACGGCATAACCTGCCACACCGGCCGCCAGCAGACTCAGGATCCACCGGGGTCCGCGCAGCCGACGTTCGGGCGGACTCCACGCCGGGATTTGGGCGGAGCTTGACCAGGTCATGGCGATGGTCAGTACTGCGACGCTCACCGCCATAGCGCCCAGAAGATCATGCAGTCGGCTGACCACCGGAGCTGAGGCGACCGCGGCCGCCGAGAGCACGAAGGCCGCAGTGGAGCCGGTTGGTGGGCGACGGAGTGTGGTGAGGATGACGATGGCGCCGGTGGCCAGGCCCAGTCCGGCGCCCACGCCGGTCAATCCAATGTGGGCGGGCCGGTCGCCGGTGAAGAACGGAAACATCCAGGTGAACAGGCCGGCGGCAAACGACAGCAGGCCCGCATTCATCAGCGTTGCCCAACTGACAACGTCTCGCTGTCCCGCAAATCCACAGGTGGCCGCGGCGGTGATGGCCAACGCCGTGGTCCAGAGAACCGATGTGATCAGCTGGTTGGGCGCCATTCGTTCCAGCCCCAGCAGGACAATGGCAGCCCCGGCCGCCAGGCTCCCAACCAGCAGGACCAACCATGGCCACCGGCTTTGGCGGGTTGGCTCGGTCATCGTCCGGCCTCGGGGTCCAGGTTGTTCAGGTCAACAAGATCCCAGGTCCGGTTTGTGTTGTCCAACGGTGGGCCGAGTTGGCGCATCTGCAGGCTGCGGCCATGGATGGCAAGGACTGCGGCGCCGTTGGGGTTGGGGTTGTAGCCGCCGTCCAAGGTGCGAAGGAGATCAGCAAAACGGGGGCCCGAGATTCCGAGCCGGGCCAGCGCAAATCGTTGCCGTGACCCTTCCACGGCGGAGGTACCGGGCTGGTGCAGGGTCTCCACGATGCGCAGGCCGTCGGGTTGGGTGACCAGGGTGAGGATGTCCGCGATCGACCGCAGAAGCTGGGGACCGATGTTGGCGGTGGGGGTGGCGACTCCGGAGGATCCCAACATCAGATCCGCAAAGGGAATGCTGTAGCTGGCGACTGTGCCGATGCCGGTTGCCATGTCCATTTGGCTGCGAACGATTCCGCCGGGAATGGGTTGCTCGCCGTTGCTGGCGGTTGCCGCCTGGCCATCGACGGCGAAGACCACCGGGGTGCCGCATGCCTGGGGAATGGGGGTGTTGGCGGTCCCGGGAGCAAAGATCGCACAGGGCGTGATCGCTGATGCGGGAAAAACCGCCAGCCATCGCTGGCCGACCGCAACGGTCACGCTGCTGCTTGTCTGAGTGATGCAGGCGCCGGCGGTGACATAGCCATCACAGCCCGGGATCTGCGGGGCCGGGAACCCCAGGGTGTCCATCACCTGGGCCAGGCGGAGTTCCAGCGTGGGGTTGGGGGCCGAGAGGTCCCCGGCCCGCGCCACCTCCGCAATCAGCTGGCCCCAGGGGGCCGCAAGCTCAGGGGATTCCAATTGGGTGATGGGCAGCATGGACGTTGGGTCGAGGAGTCCGGGGGCGGATGCCACCAACGCATGCGCCGTTGTCCGGGGCGAGATCCTGAGGTCGGTGCCGTTGGCGCGGGTGCCCGTGGGGTCGGCGGGCTGCGGGTGGATGGCCAGGCCCACCAGTTGGCCGGAGGGGCGGTTGGCGGCCAGGACCAGCGGGGTTGTTGACGCCAGCTCCATCCCCTGCACAAACCCGGCTGCGTCAACCGGGTAGCGGGCGGGCTCGCTGGCTCCAAGGATGCTGACCTGCATTTCGGCGGGGTTGGCGAAGCCACGAATGCGAACTTCGGATCCCGTTGTCACTGCTGCTGTGGCCTGGAGCGAAGCCTGACTGGAGGCGATGCCGCGAAACAGGTGCAGACCCACCAACCCCACCAACGCAAGCGCCACGACGGCCGAAAGGATTCGCCACATGCGTGCGGAATCAGGCGACGTCAAATCCCCGGTTGGAGCGGGCGAACTCACAGTTTGCACGGGCCATTTTTGCACGGAACCTCCGCGGGAGATGGGCATTGGCTCCGCTAGAGTCATGGACCTTCGGGCGATTAGCTCAGTTGGCTAGAGTGCTGCCTTCACACGGCAGAGGTCGGCAGTTCGAGCCTGCCATCGCCCACCCGCAGAACGGGCCCCGATCACCGGGGCTCGTTTCTCGTTTTCGGCGCTCTCCCACCTTGGGTTGCGAAGCGTGGACAGGACCGTGTCAGAGGGCGGTGATGTCGTCGTCCATCCAGCCGTCGCCGTCAACCAGCTGACCAAAGGGTGAGGCCGTGGCGCGGGTGTCCCCGGGGGCTGCGGGCAGATCCGGTGGGAGGTCCCGGCGGACCGACGTGCGCGGCCTGCGGGTTTCCCCGTTGCGGTCAGGTGGGGCTGGCCGACCGGTGCTGGTTCGGGTTACTGCGGCGCCGTTGCTGGCGGCTTGGCGTTCGTCGATGGTGCCGCCGGACGGGGGAGCCCGGTGAGCGGCCTGTTCCTCGTCCACGTCGTAATACGGCGCATGCGGGTCCCGCAGGGCGTCGGCCGTCTCGCCGGTTGGCCGTTGGTGGTTCTCCGGGGGAGGTGTTGCCGCGGTTCGGGGGCGAATTCCGCCGTACGCGTCGTCTTCGCCAAACCCGGCGGCGGTGTAGATGGGAGCGATTTCGGGTTCTTCGGGCCGGCCAACTCGACGCAGGCGACCGCGAAAGGTGTTGACCGCCGATCCCTGACCTGCGGCTTGCGCGTGCCCGTACCCGTAGCCATAGCCGTAGCCGTAGCCGTTCCCGCCAAGGCCGCGGCGACCAACCTGGTTGAGCACGGTGCCCAGGATGGGTGCTTCCACCCGGTCGAGCATTTCCAATGCCCGTTTGACATCGTGTTGGGTTGATTTGGATGCGTTCGCCACCAGGATCGTGGCGTCGGTGTGGCGGGAAATCACGAGTGCATCCGCTACGGGCAGTACGGGCGGGGAGTCAATGATGACGTAGTCGGCGTGGGTGCGCAGGGTTCGGAACAGGTCCGCGGCGGCGCCGCTGCCCAGGAGTTCGGACGGGCCGGGAGGGATTGGCCCGCTGGCTATGAGGTGCAGAGATCCTTCGCCGGAGAAGATCTGGTGCATGGCTTCTTCCGGTTCGCATTCACCGATGAGGATGGACGTGACCCCCGGTTCCTGCGGAACCTGAAACAGCGTGTGCAGCCGGGGCTTACGGAGATCGCAGTCAACCAGCAGCACCCGCTGGTCGTTCTTGGCCAGAACGGCCGCCAGGTTGGATGCGGTGGTGCTCTTGCCTTCGCTCGGGCTGCTGCTGGTGACCTGGAGCATGGACACGTCACGGTCAATGGCCACAAACTGCAACGCGGCGCGCAGTGTGCGGTACGGCTCCGCATCCGCGGAGGTCTCGTGCTTCCGGGACAAGGTGACCAGTCCGCCGTGCTCGGCGAACCCCTTTTTGTCCATGGCGCTGATGCTGGCCAGGTTTGGCAATCCGCCGGTGGCGGCTTCCAGGTCGCTGGTGCTCTTGATGGAAACGTCCAGGCTCTCCAGCAGCAGGGCGATACCCACACCGGCGATGATGCCCAGGACGGCGCCCAACAAAAGGTTGCGGGATGTCTGGGGCGTGAACGGCGCTTCGGGCAGATCGGCGGGGTTGATGATCTCGGCCCGACCGGTGAGCAGGTCCGCGGTGATGGACAGGTCGTTGATGCGGCTGTCCAGGTTGGCTCGCCGACTTTCAAAGGTTTGGCGTTCGGCGTCAGACTGGGCCAGGTCAACCTGCTCGTCCAAGGTTGCCACCCGGTCCAGGAGGGCGTTGACCAACTCGGTGTAGTCGTTCACCGCTGAGGCTCGGCGGAGGCGGATGTAGGTTTCGCTGAAGGTCTGGGCGATGGCCCGAGCCCGCTCGGGGTCTTCGGACACGGCGCGGGCTATGAGTACGTCCGCGCTGTTCTCGGTGGAGACGGTGATCTCGGCGTCGTAGCCCAGTTGCTCGACCGATGCGGTGGCGACGACGGCTGACCTCAGGAAGCGGGCTTCGTTCTCAGTGGCCCGGGTGCCGGATCCGGTGCCGGTGGCGGGATCAAAAAGGTCGGTGCTGTCTCCCTGGTTGACCAGGATCGCCGTCTCTGCGGCATAAAGCGGCGTGCGGGTGGCGGTCCAGAGTACGGCGGCGGCAAGGCACACGGTGAACGCAAGAGCGACCGCCCACCAGCGGTGGGTGAGGATGCTGAGGTAGTCGCGTAGCGTGAGCGCCGATTCCACGGTGTCCGTCTATTCGTCGTTGACAGGGGAGGATGGCGGGCGCACGGGGTCGGACACATCAAGCTCTACGCCCGAGTCCAACCCCACCGCTCCCTCAGTTCGAGGAGAGCGGCGTCGCCCAACAAGTTTCCTGTAACGGTAGCCGGTTGGGGCTGGAGGTTGGGGCGCGAGCTGGTATAAACCCGAGCATCGGGCGATCCAGGCGACCATTTCGATCATCTCGTCGGCCAAATTGACAAATACGGCTCGAGGTTCGCCGATCGGATCCGGGATGTCCAGCCCGGAGCCATCCGCAAGGTACCGACTCATGTCCGCTTTGTTGGCGTTGGTGGTGGCAATCCACTCGCTGATCGGTGTGCCTTGTCGTCGCCGACGCACCGTCTGCACAAAGTCCTTCATGGCGAAGGTCCGGCTGGCGGCTTCGGGGAACTGGGACACGACGTGGCGGGTATGACGGGTGGTCATGGTGAGGATGAGATCTGAAGACACCGCAGTGACCAGGTTGAGTTGGCGGCTGCGCTTGCGGCTCAGGTCAATGCCATGATTGGCCAGGATGTCCACCACGTGGGGATCGGCGGGTTGGCCGCCTTCCATCTGGCCGGCGGACCCCACGCGAATGCTATCCACGGAGTGGCGTTGGGCTTCAGCAACCAGAAAGCCGGCCGCCATGGGCGACCGGCAAACGTTGGCGGTACAGACAAAGAGCACGCGTAGCGACTCTTTGGTATCGGATGTCACGAGGCGGTGGGCGATCCGCCGTGATGGCAGTCGGGCCTTTAGTTCGTCAGCTGACGGCGGCGAGCGGCGAACAGTGCGAGGCCACCAACACCCAGGAGCGAGACGCCCAGCAGAACCGGGATGCGAGTGTTGCTACCGGTAACCGCCATGGCGGGCTGAGCGGGGATGCCATTGGTGAAACCGGCATTGTTGGCCGTGACCGTGTTTCCCAGCACGACGGTGACTGGGGTCGCTGTTGCAACGGGGACTGCGGTTGCTGGTACGGCGGTTGCTGGCACGACAGTGGCGCCAGCGGCCACGTTGAGGACCGTTGATCCGCTGACAGGTGCGCCGTTGGCGGTGGTGCCGGAGATTGTGAAGGCGGCGCCGCCGAAGCTGGCGGGCAGCGTGAGGCCGATCTGGCCATTGGCGGGGACGGTAATGGTCACCACTGTCCCGTCTGCGGCCGTAAGCGTGGCGATTGAGCCGGGGGCGAACAGCGGATCGAGCGTCAGGTTTGCGTTGATTGAACCGTCAGCGTTCGTCGTGGCACTGCTGCTGACCAGCGGTACGTCGGTGTAAGCCTGCTGGGCGGAGGCCGCCACAGCAGATGACAGGATCATGGCCGCTACGGCGGCGATGAAAGAAATATGGCGAATGATTCGCATGATTGGTGGTACTCCCTGGTTTGAGGCGTGGGGGACGCCTCTTGTGTTCCCAACAGAGGCGAACGCTACATGAGCAGGCCTACCCAAACAAGCAATGGTGGTCGAATTTTGACTTATTCGGGGTATTCCTCGCCCACGGTGTTGGCCAAACCGCGCATGGTGCTGTTTCTCACGTCTTGTGGCCTCAACGACACTCTATTTCGTAGGTGGCGCTGCTGGGTGGTGGCGCTACTGAAAGGTGACCGCGCCGTCCTGCGTGACGGTGAGATCTTCGGTCACCGTTGTCTGGGCGGTGACGGTTGATCCATCGGGGCGTTGCAGTTCAACCGTCAGCTCATCGTCGTTGGGCAGCGGCTGGTTGAAGACGTGCAGGTTATATCCCGCCAGGAAGTTGCGGGTGCCGGCCAGATCCCATTCGACTGTTGCGGTGGTGTTGGGAGGTACCACGACTCGCACGGTGTGGCGCCAGCCGCCGGCCTCCAGGTGCAAGGTTGGGGGCCGGGATTCGCCATTGACGCGAAGGTCGGTCAGTTCGTGGGGGGTGAACAGCGAGATGACAATGGCGTTGTCGCCGGGGCGGACGGGATTGGGGTGATCGGCGGCCGTTCCCGCACCCAGTGTGTAGGCGGGGGCATCCGGCGGGACGGTTGAGGTGAGTTGGGCAGTGGCGGTGGCGGTCAGGTTGCCTTCGGGATCGATTGTGGCTTGGTAGGTCAGGTTGCGCTGAAGGTAGATATCCATCTTGTTGGATGCGGCGTTGGTCTGCATCAGCGACAGATAATCGACAGTCTGCGGCGCACCGAAGTTGCGAAGAAGGAAGACCTGTTCCAGGAACTCGTTGGCGGTTGGATCATCCACGGCGATTTGGAGGCGGCCGGAGCGCGCTACTGGGCCGAGTACTTCGCCCAGTCGCTCTGGTCCCGGCAACTCGCCAGTGGTCAATTGGACGAACGTGGCATCGATGAGCGAGAGCAGCGCTTGAATGCGGTCGGACACGTCATCGAATTCCGCATACTGACCGCGGTAGACAAAATCCTCAGCCGTCGAGGCGTCGACAGGCTCCGATAACTGATCGATCGTCACGGGCCCGGTCAACCGTAGTAGAGCCCCGATTGCCGTGGGGTCCAAGTAAATGGTCCCATCGATCGGTGCGCCAGCGAGAGTTGGGAAAAGATCCACTACTGCCCGATGTACCTCGCTGATGTCGGTGAGCCCGGTGAGATTCTGAGGCCAAAATCCCGGAATGCGGGACTCGAAAAGCGCTGGGTATCCCAGAGGGTGGTCAAGACCGCCTTCTCGGGCACGCCGGAACAGTCCGTGCACGCGGTCCGATTCGACGCGAGTGAGGCGGCCTTGGTTGAACTCCAGCAGCGTATACATGCCGACGAAGCCGCCCATCTCCCGAGATTCTCCCGGGTTCGCCACCAGCACCAGATAGCGCCGGGGAGACCCGGCACCAACAAGGCCGGGCAGGACTTCCGCCGCATCGGCGGAGAGTTCGGCTTCGGGGACCGCGTCCTGAAGTTCAAACAGGAGATCACGTAGGCGATCCTGCACCGGGTTGACCAACCAGGGCGAGTAGGTGGCATTGATGTTGTTCTGGGCCACCTGCAGCGAGTCCGCGGTTTGGCGAAGTCGGGGTGCGGCACCGGCCAGTGCCCCAATATCCAGTTCGCCGCCCGTCAGACTGAGGGACTTCAGGTCCACCTGATCCACGGCGGCGCCGGCGGAGCGGGCGACGCGGGCGCCTTCCTGCGCGGCAACGGCCAGCGCGGTCTGGTGCTGGCCGACCACCGGAATGAGCCGGGCGGGTTCCAGCCACAGCGCGTCCAGCCGATTGGACGCTTTGGTCAATGCCGTTTCGGCGATTGCGAGCTCCAGCTCCACGGTTTCCACGTCACCGCTGCGCACGGCGGCCAAACCTCGCTGCGCAGCCTCAACGCCGCGGTTGGCGTCGGAGCGGGCGGTGAGGCCGGCGAAAGCAAAGGCAACCAGGAGCACGGTGACAATGGCTGAGGCGGTGAGAACCGTGATGGTGATGGTGCGCCGGGCGTCGCGGCGGGAGAACCGGTAGGCCTTCCAGAACAGAAAGGCACAGGCCCCGGCGGCGACAATCGAAGGGAAACCAAAGAACAATAGTGGCGGCCACCGAAGCAGCGCCTGGGCGGCCAGAGCCCCGGCAACCGCGCCGATGAGTCGGTCTCGGCGGCGCAACTCCACGCTGGCGATGGTGAAAAGGACGGCGGCCACGCCAAACAGCAGCCAGAAGTTGAGCCCCACCAGCGCTGCGCTGAGCGTGGAGAAGATCAGCAGCGTTTGACGTTGCACGCGGGATGCGGCCAGGGAAATCAGGGCGGCGAGTCCCCCGGACAGGATGGCGTCCCAAATCTCAATCCCGGTGGGGGCGGCGCCCGCCGCAATGCCGCCAACGGCCGCGATCACCACCACGGTGATCAGCGCGGCGGTTTGGTCGGCGCTGCGGGATCGCCGTGGCCGTGAACGATGGGAGGCGCCGGTCATGAGCAGTGACCGTAGCGGCCGGGATCAGGCAGACGGGTGCAAGCCGGACCAGAAGGAGGCTCGCCCGGTGAGGCCAACGATGAGACGAAGCACGCGCTCGGAGGTGTCGGTGATCTCATATTCGAACGGAACCGATGACGGTGGCCGACCAATGACGGTGGCGACTGCAGCCACCACATCGTCGGCCTTGAGACCGCAGACGATGATGCCGCCGGAGTCCAGACCTTCGGGCCGTTCGATCGAATCGCGGATGGTGACTGCGGGAAACCCCAGGATGGAGGCTTCTTCGGTGATGGTGCCGCTGTCGCTGAGCACGCAGGTGGCGTCCAGTTGCAGGCGGTTGTAGTCACTGAAGCCAAACGGCTTGTGGAACTGGACGCCGGGAATCTCCAGGTCTTCGCCCAGGCGATTGCGGGTGCGGGGATGCAGCGAGACCAGCACCGGCTGGTTGAACCGCTCGCCGACTCTCTGGAGCGCGTCCATCAGCAGATCCAGCCGGGCCGGATTGTCAACGTTCTCTTCGCGGTGGGCCGAGACCAGAAAGAACCCCTGGGGGGAGAGTCCCAGATCCGCAGTTGCCGTTGAAGCAGCAATCTTGGCTGCTTGGGCGTCCAGGACTTCTTTCATCGGTGACCCGGTGAGATGGATGCGGCGGGCCGGGAGTCCTTCGGCCAGCAGGTTGCGCCGGGCGTGTTCGGTGTACACGAGGTTGAAGTCCGCAGTGTGGTCAACGATGCGCCGGTTGACTTCCTCGGGCACGTTCTGATCGAAGGACCGGTTGCCGGCTTCCATGTGGAAGATGGGGATGTGGAGGCGTTTGGCGATGATGGCGGCGATGGCGCTGTTGGTGTCACCCAGGATCAGTACGGCGTCTGGCTCTTCGGACTTCATGGCTGCTTCGGATTTGGCCAGGATGTCGCCGTAGGCCTGACCAACCGACTCTCGGGACACATCCAGGAAGTGATCCGGGGAGCGCACGCCCAGGTCTTCGAAGAAGATCTCGTTCAGCTCGTAGTCGTAGTTCTGGCCGGTGTGCACCAGGACGTGGTCGATGGCTTCGGCTTCATCCAGCCGGGCCATGACGCGGCTGAGCCGGATGATTTCGGGCCGGGTCCCGAGGATGGTCATGACTTTCACGCCGATGCTCCAACGGTTTGGACCGGGTCCACATAGGTGTCCGGGTTGTTGGGGTCGAAGTGATCGGCGGCCCAGAACAGGGTGGTCAACGTGGTATCTCCGGTGTTGGTGATGTTGTGGGTGGCCAGCGGTGGCATGTCGATGTAGACGGGGTTCTCGCCGGACACTTCATGGGTGGTGACTTCATTGGTCAACACGCGCCGGATGCGGATGGTGGCGGTGCCGTCCAGCACGATGAACCGTTCGATCTTGTCCAGATGGAAGTGGTCGCCGCGGGTGATGCCGGGGACGGAGGTGGAGACCGAGGTCTGGCCCAGGCAGTCGGCTCGGCAGAGTTCGGCGAATGCGCCCCGGTTGTCCGCGTGCAAGGTGAGCGAGCGCGGGTAGAAGTTGTTCAGGTAGAGCTGGGACCGCAGCGTGTTGAAAATCTGCAGCTCAAATCGGTTGGCGCAGTCTGGGACCGTGAACTCGTTGGCGTAGCGCTGGTGCTGGGCTTGCATGAGGTCCCAGACCTCGCCCACAGAGATGGCGACGCCTGCCATGCGTGCCCGCCCGCCAGTTGGCGCTGCAATGAAGTCCAGCACCCGGGCGGCCACATCCTGGGCGTGGAGCAGTTCCAGCTGGCCGTCACGGTTGACAGAAGGTTCGCCTCCCGCTGCAAGTTCGTAAGCGAATGTGGTGACGGCGGAGTTGTAGTGGGGTTTGCCGTATTCGCCGAAGAGGTGGGGGAGGACCAGGTCCAGACAGGGGACTCCGGCCTCTTCACAGTGGGCGGTGAGCAGGTCGGCGGCGGCCTGTTTCGCTTTGCCGTAGACGTTGTCCCGCTCGGACTGGGTGGAGTTGGTGTAGAGGACGGGAACGGTCTTGCCAGTGCGGCCCATGGCATCGATCAGTTGCTGGGCCAGTTCGCGGTTGCCGTCGGCCACCTCTTCATCGGTGTTGGCGCGATTGACGCCGGCAGCGTGGATGATGGCGTCTGACTGTTGGACGAAGTCGTCCAACAGATCGGGATCAGCGAAGGTGTCCCGGCTGGCGGATGCGACCTCGATGTCAGCCAGATGCAGACGGGCTCGGATGTGCCAACCCAGGAACCCATTGGCTCCCGTTACTCCAACAGTGGTCATGGTGGGACCTTACTTGGCTGCGCGTGAGCGCCAACGTTGCAAATCTGCCTGGATCTCGGGAAGCTGCAGTAGGAGTTCGGCGGTGGCGGCAACATCGAGTTGTTCGGTGTTGTGGGAGTGGTAGTCCTCGGCCACGCGGATGTCCACGTCGCCTTCGGTGAAGTACTGGGCATAGTTGAGTCCCCGCTGGTCCATGCGGAGACGCCAGTAGTCGCCTTCGTCGGTGGCGTTGCGAAGCTCTTCTTGGGTGGCCAGCGTCTCATACAGCTTCTCGCCGTGGCGGACGCCGATGACGTCAATGGGGTTGTCGGCCTCGAAGACCATCAGCAGGGCCTCGGCCAGCACGCCGACCGTGGAGGCCGCGGCTTTGCGAATGAAGGTGTCTCCGGCTTCGGCGTTCTCGAACGCGAACTGCACAAGGTCCACGGCCACTTCGAGGGGGAGGAGAAAGCGGGTCATGTCCGGGTTGGTGAGGCTGAGCGATTTGCCTTCGAAGATCTGCTGCACAAAGAGCGGGATGACCGAGCCGCGGCTGTACATGACGTTGCCGTAGCGGACGCTGCTTACGGTGGTGTTGGGGCCGGCCTGGCTGCGGGCGGCCGCTTGGGCCACCTTTTCCATCAGCGCTTTGGTCATGCCCATGGCGTTGACCGGCATGACAGCTTTATCGGTGGAGAGGCAGACAACGCTGCGGACGTCGTGTTCCTGAGCGGACTCGATGACGTTGGCGCTGCCCAGGACGTTGGTCAGCACGGCCTGAAGTGGGAAGAACTCACAGGATGGGACTTGCTTGAGGGCCGCAGCGTGAAAGACCATGTCCACGCCGGGCATGGCGTGGCTGAGGCTCTGTTTGTTCCGCACATCACCGATGTGGAATTCCAACCGAGGGTCGGCGAAATCGACCCGCATCTGATGCTGCTTGGCTTCATCCCGGCTGAAGATCTTGATCTTCTCAACATCGGTGTCGAGCAGACGCCGAGCCATCTTCGTTCCGAACGAACCGGTACCACCAGTGATGAGGACTGCGCTGCTGTACCCATCTGCCATGTTGCCGTTACCTTTCTTGCCCGATCCCGCTTGTGACACTAGCGGTCGTCCAACGAAGACCTCGAACCGCTCAGAATCGAGAAGTGTTGAAATTGTAACTTGAGCTTTCCGTGATGGCGGCGCAAACCTGCGTCTGTCTGCCCTTACTTCCTTGCGGGAAGAAAGAAACGACGAACTGCAACCTCTACCCCGGTCTCGAAGGCTAGCGTGGCACCATGCGAACTCGTCTGGGCATATGGGAACCCGTGCCAAAGGCTGGCACTGCTCCGGTCTTTCCCCCGGCTGTTCGGTAAGGGTTCAACGGCCTTGATCCCCTGTTCCCGTCCTATGACCAACGAGACAGGGTGGGCAGAGTCCATCTGTTCATCTGTTCTCGCATGCAGCCTGTCCCCTAGAAGTCCGCGTCCGGCCCGCAACCGGGTTAGTTCGCAGAGGTTATGGCCGACATCTGTCGTAGGCGTCCAGATCGATTGGTGCGAGGAATTTGGCAAAGAACTGTTGTACGTGACGAAAGAAACAAGTTCGGCTTAGTATGTTTCGATCCAGGTTGTCGAGCTTGGCTAGTTCACCTAAACCCGAACGAGCCTCCGACCTCGTTCCGAGTAGGGGTCCGGCTTTTCTTCACATCACTAGCTTTACCGAACTTCCAGCCGAGGGAAGGGTTCTCTCGAGAGTGTTGACCACGCTTCTCTTTGCGGCGGCGTTGACAGCTACTCATGTGATCTTTACCGTCGGTACTACTGCTCCCGACTTTGATGTACCGCGGAGCTTCTTTTTTCTATCCACAGCCATTTTGGGATGTCATATCATCTTAGCTCTCCGGTCGTTCCGCGGGAATATGGTTATCACGGTTAGATACCTGCTTCTCTTCGTTCCGGTCTTTTCGACATCGCTTCTGTGGTTCACGCACCAAGGGGAAATTCGGACTCATTATCTGGGGTATTCCTACCAAACCACTCGTGCCACAATGATTTTGGTTACCGGAGGTGGCCTATCAGTTCTCGGAGCAACCCTGGGTTGGTACCTTGGGTCGCTACGCCTCTATGAAGTCGGTCGTTTAGCGAAGCCCATCCGTCGGCAAATCGCCCAACAGTCTAGTAGTTTGATACGAGTTGGGTCCATTGGCTGCCTACTATTTGGACTTCTATACCTGCGGTCAGCAGGCGGTCTCATCGGTGGATCTAGTGTCTACGGAGCTGCTAGCAGAAGCAGTTCTCAAGGTAGCTTTGCTGCGTACAACGTCGTTCAGATGTTTGCAGCGGCGCTTGCGCTAATCGGAGTCCAGTACGCTCCTCGTTATTCAACTCGGCGAAGAGTGCTAAGACTGCTGGTTCTTGGATTTTCACTCGGCATCTTGGCAGGTAGTAGAGCAGACTACCTACCACCGATTGCGATGCTCCTCGTCTACGGGTACGCCACTCGTGAGGCGGAAACCGATTCCAGCACAGATCGCAGGCGAAAAAACTCGATACTCGTCCTGTTTTTGGTCATTGCGCCCGCATTTTATCTGTTTGCGACTTCGATTGCGGCGTGGCGGGCAAGCCCAGAAACTGGCTTCGTGAGTCACCTTCTACGATCAGTTAGCGAAATAGACCAGGTGGTCTTCGAACAGCGGGGAGACCATCGCGTGTTCTGGATGGAGACTGGCAATCATGCTGTCGGGGGATTCTACTCAATGATCGCGCAGCGGCAGCTGGGTCACTCGAGCTTCTTGTACGGCTCAAGCTACATGGACATGGTCCCAAGACTGCTACCCAGCGTTGTTCGCCCGGCTAGCTTGATCGAGAATGATTTGGCTTGGCACACATCCATCAACGGTGACACGTTGACGCAAGGAGGCATCTTCGAACCAGCCGAAGCGTACGCGAATTTTGGCCTCGTCGGATGCTTCGTTGTTTCAACGATGATCTCATTCCTGCTCGCAACCATTTTGCGTTTGGCGATTCGAAGAGCAAGTTTTGTCCACATGGCCTGGTATCTGACGTCCGGGTTCATTCTTCTCCGAGGAACTTGGTATCAGACCTTCGCGCTGGTACGAGTCGCCTCCGTCGCTGCCTTCTTCTATCTCGTCATTTGGTTGTGGAAGCCAGATTGGGTTTCGTCGGGTGCTAGGCAACAGATAAACCCTCGGCGGCCGCCGCAGCGCTAGGCCAATTGGCGCCTAGCGTCCTGTCCGGCTATCTCGTCTAGCCATGCGATCAAAAAGGTCGTGCTTGCCGCCATCGACGGACTCACCAACAACCAGATCAGGCGACGTGGTCGGCGGCCTAAAACACCTGTGTTGGGCGGGTTCCAAACCTGAACGAGAAAGATCCCACCACGAGGAGAGTGCCCGCAGCGAGCATGAACCGTGTCGAGCGCGAGGTGCCTCGTCCGTAGCTCGCCAACCAAGGAGGTGTTCGCCCGACGCCTAAACCCGGAGCGTAAGGCCGGGGTCCAGTTGTCGAGGATTCTCATCGAAACAAAGAGGCCGAGCGACCTTGCCAAGCAATCTGGCGTGGCTGAATCTTGGGTCCGTCGTGCAATCCGTTGGAATCGATGTACGTCTCGCCAGACCATTGAGTCGGTGACGGGTCGAGGTCCCGGTGAAGCCGATCCAACCAACTTCATACGGTCCGGGACCGCTGGTATCTGGCGCAAACCTTCGGCGATTGGGCTCGCGACATTCAGCGATCGCTGCGGGCGTGCCTGCTAACAACTGGGCTACGAACTCACAGAGTACTTGCGCATACCGGAACAGCACACACGGATGCGACTCTAAGGACTAGGGTCTCTGGTATGCGCTACGAATGTCTGGATCTGACCTGATGGACCTGGTTACGGTATCGGTCATCATTCCTACCCACCGCCAGGATGGAGCGCTGCAAACGGCGCTAGAAAGTGTATTTGCACAGATCGTTCAACCTGACGAAGTAATTGTTGTTGACGACTCGGCCGACGGTCTGTCTGGCTGCGCGGATTCGCCCAAACATCGGATTGTTCGGAGTCAGGCGAGGAGTGCCTCTGGCTCTCGGAACCTCGGTGTAGAGCACGCAAGCTCAGAGTTCATTGCGTTCTTGGACGACGATGACCGGTGGTTGCCGAGTCACTTGGAGCATTTCAAGGAGTCAGTGCCACCGGGCACCCCAAGGGATCGGGTGCTATTCGCGGGTATGGCGTCAGTATTTGACGCATCCACAGGGGCACAGATTTCCCAATCTGCGCCAAGGCGGCTTGAAGGGCGGCCTGCGATCGAGATTGCCAAGCAAAACAGAATCACGACGTCAGGAGTAATCGCCTCGAGATCCCTTCTGCAGCGCAACACCTTCGATCTAGACCTTGCTCGTCAACAGGATCGCGACCTTTGGGTCCGGCTGGTCGCCGACGGGGCCATTGTGATTGGTGGAGCGCTACCTACGGTTGACTATTTTTGGGAACCGAGGCGCGTGACTGCGCGGCGGGTTATCCAGGGGAATAGGGCAATGGCTAGCCGATTGCGAACTCTCGGATACTCGAGACCTGATGTCTTAAAATACGAAATGTACAACTACGCTGCGCATGGAAAAAGGCGGTTCTTGCGACGAGTTAGGCTGGACAACACGCAAGAATCCTGCGCAACAGCCGACCGCTAAGCTGTCGGCATCGAGTCGGAATCCACCGGGAGGAATCTGTAACATGATTGGCCAGCATATTGCGAGGCGACGTGCCTATCAGATACGAAACTATTTGAATGGCTACAATCGAAGTCACCCAGGGCGAAACGGAGAGTATCGATTTCTGGATTCGTATCTAGCGGAAGGCATGACGGTATTCGATATCGGCGCAAATATTGGGTCCTATAGTAAACGTATTCTTGACAAGTTCCCGGGATGCCAGGTCCACTGCTTCGAACCGGTCCCTCAGACCTTCCATGCTTTGGAGGCTGCGCTTGGTGCATCTTCTAGCGTTTCTCTCAACAACATGGCCCTAAGTTCTGAGTCGGGAGTTGCGACGATGACGGTTTGCGAGGAGCTGTCGGGCAGCGGCGCTGACTCCCTTCATCACACCCGCGTATTGGGTTCAGCGGTATCGACCTCGGCGATCGAGGTCACACTTCGCACAGTAGACGAGTATGTCTCCGAGACTGGCGTTGAACGAATCGATCTAATGAAAATTGATGTTGAGGGGCACGAGCTTGATGTGCTCCATGGCGCCAAGGATACGTTACGGAATGGAGTGGCCGCTATTCAGTTTGAGTATGGTGCGTCATATTTGGCAGCTGGCTCAACGCTTCACGAGGTTTGCGAACTACTGTGGAGCGAGGACTTTAAGATATTTCGACTCCTCCCCTATGGAAAAATACGCATTCGTGAGTTCGTTTCTGCTTCTGGTCTCGAGAACTATCAACATTCTAACTGGGTAGCTCTACGAGGGTAAACAGACTTAGTCAGGATCGTGACGCATGTTGATGTACCCCGATAGCTTCGGATAGGTGCGCAACTCCGTGTCTCTTGGGCCAGCTCCGGTACATCCCGGCAATATACGCGACTCCGAAGATTATCGATCCAGCGACTACGCCTTCGATGCCGAAATAGGTTCCACCGAAAAAGGCAGCCACGGCTCCGACTGCCGAGGCTATAAAGGTCGGGGGGACGAGCTTCCACGTTCTGAAGGAGCCCATGATTGCGAGCCCCATCGTTTGCCCGACAGCCATTAGTAGTCCCGCAATTAGAATGGCAAGAAGAGCCAATCTTCCGAGAGCAAAATCGTCAGGGAGTAGGGCACCGAGAAGTTGTTGGCCAGCAGAGAGCAGAACGACGGCAATCGCGCTAGTGATGCCAGTCAACGCGGCAACCGTCTTCCAGATCGTGCGGACCTCAGAACCGGGTGCGGTGCTTGCAGCCCGGAAGACTGAGGGTGCCACGAACTGGTTTAGGACGACGGCGGCCGACTGGATCGGCATGTAGAGCAGTTGATAGCTCGCAACGTAAATGCCAGCTTCTGCAGGAGAGAGTGCTATCGCAAGCACCCAGCGGTCAGTGGTAGCCCTCATCCACAGTCCGATTCCGACGATGGTCACTGGCCACGCATAGCGGGCCAGATCGCGGAGCATTTCTCGGTTTGCCCCTCCCCGGAACAGCCGCCGATACCGCAAGGCATAAACTCCGGCCTCAACAGCGCCGACCGACGCGATTGCCCAGAAAGCTGCTTCCGGCGTGGGCCAAGTCGAAAGGGCCGCGAAGAGTGTGACTATTCGCAGTGCTACTGCCGGGACTGTCACTTGCGCAATCAGCCGACGATTGAGCTCTGCATTGGATAGTGCTGTGCCAAGGGCGACCACTGCAGTGACAAGTGCCTGAAAGCCGACTCCGAGCGCCAGCAAACGATGGCCCGGCAGAAACGACACTGCTGCGATCGTCAACGCACTAACAGCTAACCCGACGCCGAGAAGCAAGGCCATGATTGAAGCACCCAACGCTCTAACGGGTCGGCCATCCTCTTCGGCCGTCGACCAAAACCGAAGAGCCGAAGCTGCCAGTGGACCAAACAACGTCTGTTGCGCCAAGATCACGCCTGTCTGGGCGAGAACGAAAACCCCAAAGGTATGCGCGGTCATAAGGTTGGTAGCCAACAACAGTTGAGCGAATGCCCCGACCGTTTGGGCAACCTGTCTTGTCACGATGTAGGCCAGGTCAGCCGAGTTGGTTCGCTTCGACGCTTTCATCGAGACAAATTCCGAGAAGGCCGACTTCGGTGCGTTAGGGCTTCGGCCCTCATTCGTTGCCGGCGTTCGTGTCGAGGTCACCAACCAATGGCCAAAGGTGAGAGAACAGCTCTCGGATTCGCTGATCCCACGTGTGTTCGCTCTTGCACCAATCGCGCGTTCGCTGAGAGCGCTCCGTCCATTCCTCTGCGCTCATTCGCGTCACCGACGAGATCGTCTCAGCGAGTTCGGCAACCGTCTCGTAGGTATAGATGTAGCCACCTGGGTAAAGCCGCTCAAGTTCGTCGGTCGGGTTGGTGGCATACAATGCACCGCTCATCGGGACATCAAAGTCGCGGAGTTTCATCGTTGTCGTTCTTGTCGAATACCCGACAAAGCCCGACCCGATTGACAAGCGAGACCTGCTCAAGACGTCGGCCATCTGTCGAAAGTCAATGGGGCCATTCGGCCAGCCATTGCCGAAACACTCAACCTTCACGCCGAGCGAGGCCAGGTTGGCAATGAGTTCGGATCGAGCGCCGTAGCGACTCCCGATGAACGAACAGCGAATATCGCGGCGAGCATGCACTCGATTCTCAAAGTTGGCGGGGTCACTGGCCAACGGCCACCAAGCCGCATTCAATCCTCTTGCGCTATGTAGTTCCGCTGCGGTGGGCGACGTGGTCAGCGTGAGTGTCACGTGGCACGCTAAACCCGCCGCGCCCGAGAGTGACTTGGGCGCTGGGAGCCATTGCAGTGGAAGCCGCTCGTCCATCGCAATGTTTACTACCGGAGTTCCCGCTGCCCGGATCTCGTCAAGAACCCAAGGCTCAAGCCTGTCGCGCCACATTTGACCGAGGACCAGATCATAGGCGACTCCCGCCGCATAGGCCTTCTGCAGCGCCGCCGCATTCTCCCACGCTGTTTTCGCTATTGGAATCCCTTCTCGCCTCGGGTTTCTTAGACCGTATCCGCCGATTTCGTTTACAAAGTCGGTGACATCTGCTACGCGGTTTAGTGACTGTCTGAATCCGGAATAGTCTTGGTTTCTATTGGCTCCGACCCAGAGAATTCTCGGGTCCGCCGGCATTGGTAGAGCCATCAAGGGCACACGCTTCTGGCCTGAACGCCGATTCAGTCGGCGCAACCATTCAGCCGTTTTGTCGAGACCAAGATTCCCGACGTCAACGATCTGGCGATTTAGCCAGTCCTTCTGGCTTCTAAGTCGTTGTTGTTGGATCCGCATCTGTGCGCGCTTCGCTTCGTCGATAGGAATGACCATGGTCCACCGGCAGGCTAACCACACGGCCTCCGGTGCGAGCTGCACCGATTTTGATTGGGCACTGAGGATGCAGCGCGGCGCTTGCATTGCGCCGCGGGTACAGTCTCGCGTCGCCCTGCGCTCTCGCTTTCGTTAACTGTAGTCTCAGTCACGAAGGAAGGGCGCGACAGATCCGAGGAGATCAATAGAGCACATTCTGGTGACTGGCGCCTCGGAGTCCTTCGGCCGCAAAAAGGTGGCTCGCGGCCGGCGGGAAGCGAACGCTGCAAGGTGAAGATCTTCAGCTGGGATGAAGCGAAGCAGCTGACAGTCCCCGTATGTGGTTCCACTGGTTGTGTGGTTCCAGTGGATGTGCGGCTTTGAGTTGATGGTTGGCGGTCCCGGTCTTTCGGAACTGGTCCGGGTTGGATTGGTTCAGGGCTGGAGGCGCCCCGCTTCCTTTGGCACCTGATTTCTGGGATCGTTGGATCTCAGAGGGGAGGTAACAATGCATGCAAGTGAGAGGGTCCCGCCAATTGGTCCAGTGTCTACGCTGGTTGGGGTTGGTGGTCGTTGGTCCCGCTCAGGGGGTGTAAAAATCTTTGTGTGAGTGGTGTCTCCGATAAGACTTGGCCTGTGGGTCTGGTCAGAAAGTCATACCTGAGATATGACTACGAAGAGTAAGCAGAGCGGGCCGGTCGATGATGGCGAGCCGGCGTTGGATGAAGCCACCTTGGATGTGTTGATGGCCCGGATCGAGAATGAGGGGCCTGAGCTGTTGGGCCCTGATGGGGTGTTGACCGGGTTGACATCACAGATCATGAATCGGGTGCTTGATGTTGAGCTCACTGAGCATCTTGGATACGAAAAAGGCGACCCGGCTGGGAACGGGTCGGGCAACAATCGAAACGGCTATTCGGCAAAGATGGTCAAGACCGATGCCGGCGAGGTTCCAATTAGGGTGGCGCGGGATCGGAACGGCTCGTCCAAACCGAAGCTGGTCCCAAAGCATCAACGGCGCTTATCGGAGTTCAACGATCTGGTCTGCGGGCAACTACGAACGACAACACCAAGCCGTTGCCAAATCCGCGTAACCCAACCCTGTCAACCGAATTGAGTCAGCTCCATAGAATCCAAGCTGTCACACTGGGACCAAAGCAGGTCGACATGCCTACACGCCCCAACCCGGAGCGTTGGTGAGCAGAAACGATGTCGAAACCGGCGACCATTTGAGATTACGGAGAGCAGCATGTTGGTCATCGCCTAGCGGGTTCACGCCAAAACAGTATGTTGTTGCTCGGCGGTGACCAGGACCTTGACCTGAACCAGCGATCAACATCAGATCGCGAAATGTTCGGCCCGCTGGTGGTAGCGAAGCGGCTGCTGTACCCAAGAGACCAGAAAAATTCGAATGTATCCGCGAAGTGAGGGTTGAAGCTCTTGGGATGCATCTCCTGTAAGCAGATCTCGACGATCCATCTGACATCGCGACGCTCCGCCACCCCCCGCGCCCCGCGCAGAACCTGGAGCTCAAACCCCTCGACATCGATCTTTATTAGTCCCGGACCGCCGCCCTGAAGGAGTCCCGAAACCTGATCCATCGTCAACATCGATACAAGCCGCCTCATCTCAGCGGGCGCTCCGGCCCAACCCTCGATGGCGGATGCCCCCGTTGATCCGCCATGCAGCTCAAGCAATCCTGGATGTTCACCCACAGCGACGGGCAGGACCGTGACGTTGTGAGCCCGGTTGTGATCCAGATTTTTGTACAAGAAGCGAAGGTTGTCCATCAATGGTTCGACTGCTACGACCTCGGAGCAGGTACTCGAGGCAAGAAGCGAGTAGAGCCCGATGTTCGCCCCAATGTCAACAAACCAATTGGATTGGCTCAACAACTCCGCAGCGAAGTCTCGTTCGTCCGACTCGAACTTGCCAGCCAGCATGAGTGATGAGGCACCTGCAACGGGAAAGCCCCACACATCGCCGAACGAGCCGGTGAGGTGGGACCACTCGTTTCGGGCTAGTCGAAAGAGAGTAGCCACTGTCGGAGCATGGCGGCCAAGAGACCTCTTCAGTTCTGTAAGCATCTAACGTATTCCCAGCCTTGGCGGTTTGAAGTCGGTTCACGTTAGCGTCACACTCTTCGTAGCCCAATTCCAACCTCCGCTCACGGATTGGTTTGCGTGCTCGCAATCCTCGGAACTGCCTCGCCCGTCACTGTCTGACGCACGGTACCGCCAGAGTGGAAGCACAACAAGGCATTCGGCACGAGGTAGTCCTCCTTTGGCTGCGGTAACCTGCACCGCCATTCACGCTGAATCACGTCGCCCGCTGGACCCAATCTCCCTGCCTCGGCCAGTGCCGGCCGAGATTCGACTCGGGGGCACAGAAAGCGACCCAGTAAGCGCTTTCGAAAGCTTAGCCTTTGCTTACCTACTGGTGCTCGACAACTGTAGATTCAAATCAGCCAACACATCCCCCGCCTTCTCCAAAAAGTAGTCGTTTACGTCGGCCGGTAGGCTTGATTGCCATGCGCCGGAAATACCAGACCGATGAAACGATGACTCGTTGATAGTCCCAGGGTCGCGACCGGTCACAGTACTGAAGGAGAATCTCTCGATCGCGGGACGGGCTCGCAAAGGGTCCCATCGAAGTCCGATTGCTTCGACCACCCGCTTGAGAGCCTGCTCTGTATCGTTGGTAAACTCTTCGTAAGAACAGTAAGTAAGGGTCAGATGCGCAGCACTAGCGCTCAACCAACTCCGGTGATAGTCGACCCACGAGAATCCTAGAATTGGAGCACCTTCGAGCTCTCGTTCGAACCACTTGGCGAGCAACTTGTCCGTCGCCGTTTCCGCAAACGATGGTCCGAAGAGAGCAGTTAGGTGCCGCCTGTACTGCGCGCCCGCTCTCGTGCTCTGCGAAGCCTCGCGGAGGGAATGGTGCAACAATGAGATCAGCACATCGCGACCGTCGCGAAACAGGAATAGCCCCGCCCTTGGTGACAACCGAGGCTTCCAGTGTCCGTGAAGAATCGCTGGAAAGACGATCGGCAACGCGCTCTGCCTTGGAAAAGGCAGGTCGAGATACGCGCCAAGAATGGACGAAACCCAGGTTCCGCCTGACTTTGGAAACTCAACTACGCCAAAGGATCTGCCTCTCATCGCGTTGCTACGTGCAACTAGCCCAGACGCTCTAGCTGATAGAGCGATCGACACTTCAAGCCAGCGCTTCGAGCTGCTGCTGTTGGCTGGCGATGCATACTCGTTAGTCAACAGATTCCCTTCCGCAGCATGCTAATTCGAATGGATGTGGGCATGGTCTTCTGTTTCATCTGGTGTCCCTCGGTCAACCCCTTCGATTATTCGCAGGACGTGAGCCGATGCCACGGTGCGTAGAAGGCAGTCTGTGCGCAAGGTCTTTCTGCAGTCGCCATTTCTCGTCGGGCGACGGCAAAGATGCGAATATGTTGCGTCCCCGTTTGACTTGTGCTTCCCACTCGTCGGACTTCTGCAATAGGCGCGCAATCTGGCGTGCCGCTGAAGATGCGTCCTTTGGCTTGAAGTAAACTGCACCATCAGCGCAGACATCTCGTGCAAAGCGAAAATCTGTCGTGACCAACGGTAGGCCGGTGCACATCGACTCCGCATAGACCGCTGAGAAACCTTCCAGTAGGGTCGGCAGAAACGCAAGATTGCTGGTGGCATAGAGATCAGGTATTTCACTAACGGGTATTGGTCCCAAGTTTCGGACATGGCTCTCGACGCCAAGTCGCCTTGCGCACTCAAGAATTGAGTGAGCCTCCCTAAGGTCTTCGGGCAATGTTAGAAGAAATTCGAAGCGCATGTCTGCGCAAATAAGCGTCAACTCCTTTGCAACTAGGGGTACAAGTTCAAGATTTTTGTGCGGATAATAGGCTGAAAGGCACAGGATCTGGGCTGTTCCGCTACTTGAAAATTCGGCGGTGCGCCTAGTTGGGTCGAATTGAGGGCCGACTGTGTTCGAAACGACGAAGACGCGATCTTCGTCTACGTGCAGACGGGACACGAGTCCCTCCTTCGCAATTTCCACCTCAGTCCACCAGTAGTCAGCATGCTTCCACCACCACGCTTTGTGAAGAATCCGAGCGCACAACTTGGCTGAGTCCCACATGTTCCCTGACGCCGTGAAGGAAGCAAAGTTTGAGTGAGTGACCCAGCCGTCTGCGACTCCACAAAGGTGTAGGTGACGAAATTTGACATATGCCGGACCGAACAGCGTGAACACTAGATCTGGCGAAATGGCTCGCTCCAGTTCTAGCAGGCGCTTCCTAGCATCGCGGTTGCGCGATGGAGACCGCTCAAAGATGTGGAACCGGGAGTCGACTTCAGGGTGGACTCCGAACGCTGGCAGTTCCTTTGCGACGGGCTCGGATAGTGCAAATTGCCACTCAGATGATTCATGGTCGCTCGCTGCTTGAGCAATGACGGCTGTCGCCACCTGCAGTGCGCCGCCCTTCATGAGAGTGCTGACGTTGAGGAGGACCCGTCGGCCGTCCTCCGTCACTTGACCCGTCGGAGCGGCGACACTTGCACTAGCGTCTCGGCAAGCCGACACCTTGTGTCCTGCGGCCAGCCGAGGTTATCCAAGTCTTCGTCCCGTGATAGCTCGAAGTTCTTGAATAGAGGCGCAAGGTATGGCAGACCCGCCAAGCTAAGCGCCGCATTGCCAGCCTCCAAGAGACCGCCCGGCAAACGTACTAATCGCGGCTTTCTGCCTAGCGCTTCGCCGATCACCTTCACAAGCGCTTCCGAACTCAGTGGCCTTCCATCTGTGGGGTGGAACATGCCAGAGGCTCGATCACCGGCGTCAACGAGCAGGCGCGCTGCTTCCACCAGGTTTCCCGCGTAGATCATGGACCGTGCATTTGGCACGGAAGATACTGGTATCGGGATGCCACGTTTGACAGCGTTCACAAGAAGTTGAATGTTCCCCACTGCCCCCGGACCGTATACAACAGGTGGACGCACGATGCTGACGGTCATTGCTCCACCCAATGTCTGAATAGCAGTCTCGGCTTGCGCCTTCGCGCTGCTGTACGCATCCGGTGGATTGAGCGGTGATGTCTTCGTGAAGGGTTGCTCGCTGAACTCGCCGAGGACCTTGGAGGTACTGAAAAAGATGAGGTGGCCAACGCCTGCCTCTTGCGATTGGTTCGCAACGAGGATGGCCGCATCACGATTGACTTCGTTGAAATCAATTGCCGAACCACCTCGACGATGCGCAATCGCCGCAAGATGAACGACGGTTTCCACGCCCACCAGAGCCTCAGATGGTAGCCCGCGCCGGATGTCGGCGACTTGAAATCCGTCAGCGTTCCCGGAATGTCGCGTCACGGTAACGATGTCGTGACCTCGGTCACTCAGGTACTGGCACAGCTGCGTGCCTATGAATCCCGAAGCGCCAGTAACCAGAACTCTCATCGGTCGGCCACCTCCGACAACAGAACGTGGAACTGTGAAGCAACGGCCGTCCGACTGAACCGCGTCACTGCAATCTCCTGAGCCCGGTCGCCGATCATGGGCGCAGCGGAAGGGGCATCTGCCGCTTTGGTGACGAGAGCGGCCGATGCTCGAGCCATGATGTCGGCTGCCGCCCCTTCAAGCGCTGGTTCTAAGTGGCGGCCGACGAATCCGGCTGCCCCGATAACTCGAACCCGCAGACTTCGACTCACGCGGCTTGTCCGGAAAGTGTTTGAAGCACGCCTCGGATCTTCTGGGTAACGGCGGACCTGGAGAACTGGCTGACGACAACCTCTCGTCCGGTCGCTCCCGCAGCTTCGGTTCTGACCAGATCTGAAGCCAGCTCGGCGATCATCTTGGCAACCTCGCTCGGGTCCTTGGGGCTGACGGTGAAGCCGGCTGCGTTGTCCGTGACGAAGCGGGCGAGGGGAGACGCATCATCAGCAATCGCCAGCACCGGGCGACCGCATGCCATCGTCCGGTAAACCTTCGACGGCAAAGCTTCCGCAGCAACGCTTGGCCCCAGCGCCACCACCGAAAGGTCAAAGGTTGCGTAGATCTCCGGAACTTCGCTGTAGGGCAGGTGCCCGGTGAAATGCACGTTCTCAAGCCCGCTGCTGGCAACCATCTGCTGGAGGCGCTCACGATCGTGTCCGTCCCCCGCAATGATGAAGGCGATCTTTTGGTCGCCCGATAACCGACCAGCGGCCTCAATGAGAATGTCGAGCGACTGGGCCGCTCCAATATTCCCGGCGTATCCAACGACAAAGTGCTCATCAGAAAGTTCAAGACTGGCGCGCAGCGCAGTAGCTCTGGGCTGCGGAATCAGTTCATTGGTGTCGGCGAAAGTCGGAATCACCGAACTCTTGGCCGCAAGTGGTTGATAGGTCGCCGTGGCCTGATCGAGCATTCCCTGGTGGAGGAAGGCGACGTGATCGGCGGCGCGATAGGTGAGGCGCTCAAGACGCTTCAGGAGAGCAAACGGTTTTCCGTCAGCCTTTACCTTCCCCAAGGGGATCAGGATGTCGGGGTAGAGCTCCCATACGCAAAAGAGAAACGGTGGGCCCCCAAGCTTTCGAAGAGCGGCGCACACCAAGGCCACCGTTGGTGGCGGGGATACGGTGAGTGCCACGTCCGCCTCTTTGCGCAGACCGAGAAGCAACGAGCCAGCGTGAAACCACGTCCATTGCAAAATTCGTGCGGCCGACCCGGGTGCTTTGCCCGGCATATTCAGATGGGTTACCTTGACCGGTCCAAGCGTGCTCGTCCCGTACAGGCGATGCCACTTCCAGACGATCGGTTGCCGCTCAGATGCGCCAGTGTCGACGTTGTAGTGCGGGCGAGTGGTAACAACTTCGACTTCAAATTCCGCCGCTAAATCTTGCGAAATCTCGCCAAGCAATTGCGCAGTCGACACGCCGTCGGGAGGGAATACCAAGCTGTAGATGAGGATCTTCATTCTTCCAGTGTTCACTCAGCGGACAGGTTGCTCGGCCGCAGTAGTTGGGTCAAGGCTAGTGCGCGATCCCGTTGAGAAGGGCCTGCTCGGTGGTGCAGGTGCTCTCGATGGTCGGCCGATGGACCGCACCATGAATCCGGCGTCGGACCAGACGTCACGGTCCACGATGTTGCGGGTGTCGAGCACCCGGGCACCGGCCATGGCATTGGCGACCGCTGCAGGGTCGGCGCCGGCGAACTCAGGCCATTCGGTGAGGATCAGCAGGACATGTGCGCCCGTAGCGGCCTCCAAAGCCGACTCGACCTGGGTCATCCCGTCAATCGCTACGGTGGCTTTGGGGTCATAGGCGACCACCGAAACGCCCTGTCCGGTGATGCGCTCAATGATCTCGATTGCGGGCGACTGGCGGGTGTCGTCGGTTCCGGCTTTGAACGCCAGACCCCACACGGCGACCTTCTCAGTGAGCGGGTCCGCCAGCATGGAGAGCGCCTTGGTGGCCACGCGATCGAACTGCTGCTCGTTGGAGTCGATCACAGCGCGCAGAAACTTGAATTCGAAGCCACCGGTTTCGGCCATCGTGGCTAAGGCCGTGGTGTCCTTTGGGAAGCAGGAGCCGCCCCAGCCGGGACCCGGCTTTAGAAAGTGCGGTCCAATGCGACTGTCCAGCCCGATAGCTCGGGCCACCTGGGTCACGTCGCCGCCCAGCACCTCGCAGACTTCGGCCACGGCGTTGATGAACGACAGCCGGGTTGCCAGGTAGGCGTTGCTGGCATACTTGATCAACTCGGCCGACGCCGGATCGGTGAGTACCATCTCGGCATTCAATTGGCCATAGAGGCCTGCCACCCGCTCAGCAATCGCCAGATCCGCACAGCCGATGACCACACGGTCCGGGTTCATGAAATCGTTGATAGCGGTGCCTTCCCGGAGGAACTCCGGGTTCGACGCTACGTGCACATCGGTACGACCCAGCTGATCGAAGACAATCTCGGTGGACCCGACCGGCACCGTGGACTTGTTGATCACCACTGCGTCACCAAGAAGGTGCGGGCCAATCTCGGCGGATGCCTGGCGCAGATAGGACGTGTCCGCGGAACCATCGGCGGCGGGCGGGGTTGGCACGCACAGAAACACGAAATCCGACTGCGGAATTGCATCGGTGATCTCACTGGTGAAGGTGATTGTGCCCGATGCCAGATGCTTGCGAAGCAGGTCTTCCAGACCCAACTCGTAGATGGGAACCTCACCCGCTTGAAGAGACTCCACGCGTTCCTTGTTGATCTCCAGGACTCGCACCCGGTACCCCAGCTCCGCGAAGCAGATGCCAGTCGTCAACCCCACATAACCAGCACCCACCACGCCAACATTGCCAGGGTGGACCTCCGGGGGTTCTACCACGTCAACCATGAACTACTGCCCTCCACCCTCGTTGCTTCGGATGGCCCATCGGCTGTTCATATCTGGACTCCCTGAAGAGACACCATCCGGTGGAAACACGATGCTGTAGATAAGTATCTTCATTTTCCCGGCACTCACAGAGTGGCGAGTGCTACTCAACGGAGACCCGATCGCCGCTGCCACCGCCGGCCACCGTTGCAACAATGCAACGCAGGTCAATGGTCAGCGACGGTTCGTAAGCAGCGTCAGCTCGAGCGAGGTCTGCCGGGCGAGACATGTCGATTCCCGACAGCTGGGCCGGTCCTGTGATGCCCGGTCGTACATCGAAAACTCCTGCGTCCCGGCGGTGCCCGATCAGCTCTGTCTGGCTTGGTAGACAGGGCCGCGGACCTACGAGGCTCATCTCGCCCTTGAGAACGTTCCAGAGCTGCGGTAGCTCATCCAGCTTCGTTTTCCTGAGGAATGATCCGATTCGGGTTACCTGACTTGCATCGACCTCGTGGGTTGGGACATCTGCGGTTCCAAGGTGCATTGTGCGGAATTTGATCAGCGTGAAGGGCCGTTCGTCGCGCCCGACGCGCTGTTGGAGGAACAACGGGTTTCCTTTGGACTCCACGCGAATGGCGAGTGCGATTGCAAGCCCGGCGAGGAACACGAACGGAAACGCAATGGCGGCTGCCAAAAAGTCAAACGCCCGCTTCATGTCTGCAGCGTCTGTCTTTCTGAGACCGCCGTGGAGATCTTCATCAATTGCGCAGCCAGCGCCTGTGGCTTCTCAGCAAGCAACTGATCAATCCAGTCCAGATCGTTCACCCAGACGGATGCGTCGGTGTGCCAGATGCGGTTGTGCTCGCGGGTGGACATGACTTCGCCTTCGTGGCCCAGGACTTCGTGCAATTTCTCATTGGGGCGCAGGCCGGTGAACACGATCTCCGCATCAGAGCGGTGATGCGCAATCAGCATCTTCGCCAGGTCCACAATCTTCACCGGTTCGCCCATGTCCAGCACCAGGGTCTCACCGGTCTTGCCAATGGCCGCAGACTGCAATACCAGCCGGGACGCCTCAGGGATCGACATGAAGTAGCGGGTCACATCCGGGTGGGTCACCGTGACCGGGCCACCGGACGCAATCTGCTTCTCAAACGCCGGCAACACGCTGCCCCGGCTGCCCAGCACATTGCCGAACCGCACGCTCAGGTACTCGCCCGGAGCATCTTTGCCGAACCACAACGTCAACGCCTCGGCCAGTCGCTTGGTGGTACCCAGGACGCTGGTGGGGTTGGCCGCCTTGTCCGTGCTCACGTTCACAAACCGGTCCACGCCCACCGCTTTGGCCGCCGTCAGGACGTTGCGGGTGCCCAGCACGTTGGTCAACAGACCTTCCCGCGGATGGGACTCCAGCAGCGGCAGGTGCTTCAACGCCGCGGCGTGGAAGACCACATCCGGTCGCACATCCTCAAACACCTCGGTCATCCGGGCGGCATCACGAATGTTGGCCAGTACCAGGTTCTCATCATCCAGAAGCCCATGGCCCTTTACCGACAGCTGGACTCCTTGCAAAGCCGTTTCGTCCCGGTCCAACATCACCAGACGGCGGGGTGAATAGGACAGAATCTGACGGCACAACTCGGACCCGATGGAACCCCCCGCACCGGTCACCAGCACGACCTTGCCGGTCAATACTGCTGCCACCGAGGAGTGGTCAATCGCCACCTCGGGCCGGCCCATCAGGTCGGTGATCTCCACCGGTCGGGCCAGATCGATGGTGGCCAACATGCCCAACAGTTCGCTGGTGGACGGCATGAT